>Ga0307508_10000355_pt1 | contig 55685 bp, 69 predicted proteins | sample 9_EM_MG_FD_203089 | JGI IMG/M metagenome (GOLD analysis project Ga0307508, IMG submission 203089) | Populus trichocarpa ectomycorrhiza microbial communities from riparian zone in the Pacific Northwest, United States - 9_EM | ecosystem: Host-associated > Plants > Roots > Unclassified | place... | reverse complement strand
TCGAGACATCCGGAGCGAGGTGACGACACTCTTTCCAAGATCGAGACATCCGGAGCGAGGTGCCGGCATCAACAACGAAATCAAACAACCAAACCCAAATCGAGCGCCGGGACCTGCGCCGTGACACATGGGAGAAGGACGCGAAAGCTCAATCAATGGGAGACAACAATCGTAGTGGACAGGAGAAGGACGCGCAAGCAACATAGAAGAAACAAAGGAGAGAGGTCTAGACCGGCCGGCAGTCGGGGATATCGCTACCGGAGCAATATGGTGGAGACCAGTCGAGGCGCCTAAGCACGGAGGATGACCGCAGCTGCGGCAGCGGAAACGAGGACGAGCCACAGGGCAACAAGGGTGAGTGTGGCACCGGCGCCAGTCCCAAGGAGCCTGTCGCGCCAGGTTTGTGACAGTACGTCCCCTGTCCAGACCGAAGCTCCGGTAAGGTCATGTCGGGTCGTCGGAGTCCGGCGGCAGATGGGGGTGCGGTAGATGCGGACAGGCCGGCTAGCCTGCTGCCGGGCTTGGAGTTGTTCGTTCATTCGCTGTCATTCGGTGATGATGGCTACCAGGGTGTTGGTCATCTGCTGGAGTTGCTGTTCGTCCGCATCGTGGAACTGGTTCATCCGCAGGGTGAGCGTCCGGTGTACGACGTGATTGCGGTGGGCGTCCCAGGTGGTTGTTTGATGTATCATGGTGACGATTTCTCCCAGGAGGGTGAGTTGTTCATCCTGTAGTGCGGCGGTCATGGTTGCCACACCGATGGGATCGGTGGCAGAGTCGGGAGCATGCCCCACAGGAGCGGCCTCCTGGTCTTCCTGTGGTGGTGTGACGTCAGCCAGAGGGTTCCGCGGGGCAGCGGCACTGCAGCGGAGGTGGTGGTTTTCCATGTTGACAAGGAACCAGCATTCGGGGCAGACCCGCTTTCCCTTCCGCCAGTCTGCAGAGGCTTTGCGTGGGTTGAAGTGTTAGTTGTGGATTACCTTTGCTAATTCGAATGGATGGGTGTGGGGACAGCTGCAGGGCCGGTGGTTGCACCGGCGGCGGTCGTTTCCTCATTGCGGGTAGTAGTTGTCATCTATCATCTGGCGGTGAGCACCACCGTAATCGTCGTAGCAGGCGGTTGAGGGGTCGCGAGAAACATGTCCATTCTAAAGAGGGGAGCACCGGACACTTATATGAGTGTCCGTGTGCTAGCGCTAGTGTGTGACTGTCTATCTACAGAAGCCCTTAGGGCAGCCATGTGCTAAGTACCACAAACTCTAGAAGCCACACTAGCGGCCATGCTAGCCACTCTAGGCGTGGCGTCCACGACGCCCGGAATCCTCCTCCTACAACCACTTCCCTCTCAATAAAACAAGCACCATCCCCCCAAAAGAAAAATCAACAAACACAACTTATAACAATAGTGGCGATCACAACGTAAATACGCACCGAACGTAACAAAGTGCACTCCAACGCAACCGAAACAGCAAAATATACCCGGCCCTCCACATATCGCCTACACCGCCTGTCACTCCCGTTCCATCCACCGGTAGACTCGTAGGCCATTCTCAGCGTGGTATTCACCCAGCAGCTCGTTGCTGCTGCCTCTCAGGTTCGCCAGCGGTTCCCACACAGGGTCAGCGTAGCCGACCCATTTGACCAGATATTTGAGATCTCGAACCGTGGTGCCTCTGTGCTCGCAGATCGACTCAACCTCGTACTCGACGGTAGTGGTGGAGCATAGGGGTGGCGGGGGTGGGTGTTCAGGGGTTTTGTCGACCTTCGCCAGTTTGAGGCGTGCGACGTTGAAGACTGGGTGTAAGCGTCTGTGCGCTGGGATGTCGAGAACAAACGCATTCTAACCGGCAGACTTCAGGATCGTAAACGGACCAGCGTACGGATGTTGAAACTTTCGTGAGGGAATAGTTGAGAAGGCAAGATGTGTGAGGATTTTGGTGAAGACTGCTGAAACTGCAGTATAAACGATTGAAGGTGTGGGTTCAGATCGTTTTTCGCTGTTGTGTGGCTCTTCAGTACTTGGTGCAGACAGCAGCTTTTTTATATTATTTGCAAGTAGCATACCCTAGGGCTGACTTTGCTAGTCTTGTGGGTAGCAATGTGAGTACGTTTACTGAGAAGCCCTACACACCTGTTCGTGAGGATGTGTAGGTCTCAAGGAGTAAATGCTTCACCCAGGGCGTGCTAATTGAAAATTCTATAATTGCATGTATACGGCGTGTGTATAGATGCTGCGTGCCTAATTCTGACTCTTGTATACATTTGCATACACAACGACTTCAATGTTTCCGAACTCGGAAGTCACGAGACTGAGCTCCTACAACAAGCGAGGAGCTATCACTGATAAGGCAATCCTTTTTCAGAAAAATCCGAGCTCAGTCTTGTGAATTCCGACTTCGGAAACACTGAAGTCGTTGTGTATGCAAATGTATAAAGGAGTCAGAACTATGCGTGCAGCATCTATACACGCGCCGTATACATGCAATTATAGAATTTTCAATTAGCACGCCCTGGGTGAAGCATTTACTCCTCGAGACCTACACATCCTCACAAACAGGTGTCTAGGGCTTCTCAGTAAACGTACTCACATTGCTACTCACAAGACTACCAAAGTCAGCCCTAGGGTATGCTACTTGGAAATAATATAAAAAAGCTGCTGTCTGCACCAAGTACTGAAGAGCCACACAATGGCGAAAAACGATCTGAACCCATACCTTCAATCGTTTATACTGCAGTTACAGCGCTCTTCACCAAAATCCTCACACATCTTGCCTTCTCAACTTTTTCCTTCGAATGGATGGGTGTGGGGACAGCTGCAGGGCCGGTGGTTGTGCCGGCAGCGGTCGTTTCCTCGTTGCAGGTAGTAGTTGTCATCTTTCATCTGGTGTTGAGCACCACAGTAATCGTCGTAGCAGGCAGTTGAGGGGTCACGAGAAACATGTCCATTCTAAAGAGGGGAGCACCGGACACTTATACGAGTGTCCGTGTGCTAGTGCTAGTGTGTGACTGTCTATCTACAGAAGCTCTTAGGGCAGCCATGTGCTAAGTACCACAAACTCTAGAAGCCACGCTAGCGGCCATGCTAGCCACTCTAGGCGTGGCGTCCACGACGCCCGGAATCCTCCTCCTACTGCGGTCCAGTGTAGAGAGGCATGGTCGTTGGCACGGGGCTGTCCCCCAGCGGACAGTGGGGGTGAAGGTGCTGGTGGAGGGGCATTCCATCCTTCTGTGGTGGTGGCATTGGTGGGGATACCCCAATTGTTATCGTGTTCGGTTTCGGTGTTGGCTTGCTCGGCATTGGTGAAGGTCCTGCCTTCGTTGGCGTTGACAGTGGCGGTGGTAGACATATTTTTAGTTTGGAGGGGATGGTTTCTCCGGGTATTCCTCGTGGAATTGCTGGACGATGTCGGGCAAGTTTTGGAAGTTGTGGGCAGGATACCAGGTACCATCCGGGTCGTGGAAACTGGTCCACTTGACTCAATACTGGATCTGGTTTCTGTGGTGTCACGAGTCGAGGATTTTCTCCACTTCCCACTCTTGCTGTTCTTGGATGATAATGGGAGGTGGTGGCGGCTGATGATGTCTGGGGATAGGTTCTGTACTGGCTGTGGGTTCGAGTCGGAGGCTGATATGGAAAACTGGATGGATTTTGACAGTGGCCGGCAGGTCCAACTTATAGGCACGTGAGCCTACTTTCTCCAAGATGGTATACGGGCCTATTTGCTTGTGGTCCAGCTTGTTCGATGGTCGCGTTGTTCGGATGTGTTTTCGCTGCAGCCAGACTTTGTTGCCTGGGTTCAATACCGGGTCCGGACGTCATGCTTTGTTGGCCTGCTCCATTTGAGCCATTTGCGCTTCTTTGATTTCTGCTCTGAGGTCCTCATGCAGCTTCCTTAATGCCTCAACGTATTCTGATACTTCTGGTGTTTCGTCGTTCCTGGTGCCGAGGTCTGGTAGAAATCGCGGGTGGTATCCATAGTTGGCGAAGAAGGGGGTTATTTTTGTGGTTCCGGTTTGGGTGTTGTTGTAGCAGAATTCAGCAATTGGCAGTAGTCTTTCCCAGTCGTCCTGTTGATTGTTGCAGTATGCCCGGAGATACTGCTCCAGGGTGGCATTGGCCCTTTCCGTTTGTCCGTCTGTTTGCGGGTGGAAGGCTGTACTGAGGTTGCGTGATATCCCGAGTGCTTCTGTTACTCGTTTCCAAAAGTCTGAGGTAAACAGGGACCCTCTGTCTGATATAATACTGCTTGGCAATCCGTGGGGTCTGAGTATCTGTCGGATGAAGTGGTCTGCTAGGTCTTTGGGGTTCATGGTGCCATGGCAGGCGACGAAGTGTCCCATTTTCGTGAGGCGATCAATTATTACCCATAACGCGTCTTTTCCATTGCTTGTTGGCAGCGTGGTGATAAAGTCCATTGATATTGTGTCCCATGGCCAGTGTGGGAGTTCGAGTGGCTTTAGCAGTCCAAATGGTGTGTGTCGGATTGGCTTGATGCAATGGCAGGTGTCACACTGGTCGACGTATCTGTGGACGTACTTTCATTGTCTTGGCCAGTAGAAATTTCGGCAAACGAGTTCCAGGGTTCTTGCTCGGCCCGGGTGTTCCGCGGCTTGCGCGTCATGGTGGTCTCTTAATATGCAAAGTCCCTGGGTGTCATTGTCAGGGATCCATATGAGGCCGTCGTACATTAGCAACCTGCTGTTTTCCTCACATACCCCTAGCGTGATCTTTCCATCGCGGGTGGTCCCATTCGCCTTTTTCCTCTGGATTTTTTGTACCTCTTTATCTGCGGTGCTTAGTGTCCGGATTTCGTTCAGGAGCTCTTTGTCTATTTCAAGTCTGATGTTTTCTGTTGTATTGGCTTGGAGTACTTTTGTGTGGTTATCGATTCGGGGCACCTCGAAAGCTTCTTCAGGTAACAGTATTCGGCTGTGGTTCTGCCGATGTTTTATATCCCCTTCCCAGGGAGAGTCTCCTGATTCTCTAGACAGGATGTCCGGGTTGCCGGCCAATTTCCCGGGTCGGTATTTGATCATGAAGTCATAGTTGGCTAGTCGTTCGCCCCACCGGGCTTGCCGTAGGTTAAGGTCTTTCTTCGTTTTCCAATATTCGAGGTTCTTGTGGTCCGTGAGAATCGTGATTTTGGTTCCCGTTGTTTTGCAATAAGTATCCCGTTTTTGTAGTGTCTCTACGATCGCTAGTAGTTCCTTGTCATGAATATCGTAGTTGCGCTCAGGATGCTTGAGCTTTCTTGAGTAGTATGCCATGGGGTGCAAGATCCCTTTTTCGTCGGGTTGTGAGCAAATTTCTCCTATGGCGTAATCTGAGGCGTCTGTTTCGATGGTAACAGGTCTTTCCAGATCGAAGTGTTGTAGTATAGGTTCCGTGATCATTGCTTTCTTGAGTGTCTCAAATGCCTCTTGTTGTTTATCACTCCATTCCCATTCTTTTTCCTTCCTTGTGAGGGAGGATAGGGGTGTCGTGATTTTGCTGTAGGCTCTGATAAAGTGCCAGTAAAAGTTGGCAAAGCCAAGAAAGCTCTGGATTCCTTTGACGTTTGTTGGTTCCTTACATTCTGTGATGGTCCGGAATTTTTCTTCGTCCATTCGCAGTCCCTGTGGTGATATGATGTATCCCAAGTATTCTATTTCCATTGTATGGAATTCCCGTTTGGATGCTTTCAGTGTGAGCCCAGTTTCCTCAACTCGTCTCAAGATTGTCGGGACGTGCCTTCGGTGGTCTTCCAGATTTTGCGAGAAGATGAGGATGTCGTCCAGATATGCGACACAGAAGACATAAAGGTATTCGCTCAGAATCTCGTTTATCCATCGTTGGAACAATGCCGGTGCATTGGTCAACCCGAAAGGCATGACGCAGTACTCGTATAGTCCGTACTGGGTTCGGAAGGCTGTTTTCCATTCGTCTCCTGCTGCGATTCGGAGGTTGTAGTAGGCGTCTCGGATATCGAGTTTGGTGTACATGGTGGCACTGGATAGTTGATCCAGGGACTCTCCGATTAATGGCAATGGTGTCCGGTCTTTGATTGTGATCTCATTCAGTTGTCAATAATCCACACATAGACGTAGTCCCCCGTCCTTCTTCTTGACAAAGTGTATTGGCACCCCAGCCGGAGAGGTGGATGCCCGGATCCATCTCCTCTTCTCATTGGCTTCTAGGTATTCCTTGAGAGCCTTCATTTTTTCTTCATTCAGGGGTCGCAGGGGTTCGTACGGGGGTGTCTTTCCTTCCTCCAGTGGAATGTGGTGGTCATGAGTACAGTAGGGCATAGGTGCTGTAGGTTCTTTTTCGGTGAATATTTCAAGGAACTTGTGATATTCCAGTGGAATTGGATTTTCGCTGGCCTTGGAGTTTTCCTGGATTTTGTTGATGACGGTCTGGCATACTTCCCATGGGTCCGTTTCGCCAATCTCCCAATTTTCCGGTGTTTTCCTGTAGTATTGCTCTGTGCCCTTTTCCTCTGGGACCGTGTTCGCTCTTGGTGAGCTAGGTAAGCATTTTTCGGTGCAGTGGTCAGAGTGGAATTTCACAGTATGATTTTTCCACCCCATCACTGAGTCATGGAGCTTGAGCCATGGAAGTCCTAGGATGATTGGCGCATTTCCGATTGAGATGCAGTGTAGCCGGATGTCTTTCTCCTGATGATTGATTGTGAGGTGGACTTGAGCGTCGTGGGTTACTGGTCCACCGGTGACCTCACTCCCGTCCACAGTCAGAACCCGTCTTGGTGTCGCTTTTTGCTGCATTGGGATTCCGCTTGCTTCGGCGTAAGCCTTGTCGACAAAGTTCTCGGATGCCCTGCTGTCCACTAGGGTGGTGGTGTTGTATTCGTTTCCATCGGTTCCTATGATTCGTACTTTAATCATGATCTTTTCTTCGCGGTCGTACCTGGGTGTTCGTATTCTGTAGGGTGGGTCTGGTTCTGCAACGGGTTTCTCCCTCGGGTGGCTGTTGCCTAGGCCTATTCCCAAGGGCTGTCATTTCCCGCCAGTTTGGGTTCTTTCCCTGCTTCATTGTTTATGGTGTCTTCTTCGTACGTGGCTTCTGCTGCCTGGTATGGCCTCCTCCATGGTACTCGTGCTTTCTTGGGCTGGGGGCCTTCCTTTGAAAAGTGCCCCTTTTTCGCGCAATTGTAGCATTCGTCCGTTTGTGGTCGTCGGGGAAACCTGTTCGGCGTTCTTGGTGCGAACTTGAATCGTCGGGTGGTGTCTAGGTCCATCGGGTCCCCTGGAGGTACTGATGACGGTTCTTTCGTGTGGACATGGAAGCGCACTTCTGGGCTAGCTGCAGGTCGTCGATTAATGACTCCTAGGTTGCATAGGTGGCTATCCGTTTTGATGGCCGCGGTGGCATAGTCCACCAGAACGGTGGCCGGTACTTCGCTCATGACCAAGTACCTTTTTCTTCTGGGTGTAATCCAACTCGAAATCGAGTGATGCATATGTTCTATCCCAGTGGGCAGAATAGTTGGTCTATAGATGGGCTGGTCCATCTATAGACTGGCCGGCCCGTGTATGAATGGGCTGGATCTACAAACTGGCCGGACTGTGGGTAGATTTTTTTGGGTAACTGGGCTGGCCAGCTGGGAGATATCTGAGAGCGGGCTGGCCAGGTGGGAGATCTGCCACCACTGGGTAGATAGCTTCGATTTTTTTTACGGCGGCGGCGGGAGGCACTTAATGCGCCGGTGTCTAGATCTCAGACCCACCCCTCAATTCCCCAGTGATTAATCCCCAGGCACTCACTACACAACACCTTGCTATCACCAACAATCAATTGAATTCTGCTTACAACCCAGGGGTCTATCTCTGGAGAGCAACTACTGCACCCGTCTCCTTCTCTTTCTCAGAACTCGGCCTCCCGCCGTACATTCCGGTGCTGTGGCTGGGTAGTCTGCCGAGTTCTCTTCCGACTTGGTGGTGGTAAATGGTTCGAATCTTGAATACCAGATAGCCCGTAGTCTTGCTCCTGCGGCTGCTCCTCTTCCCGCAGCTCCTCCTCCTCCTGAGACTGCTCCTCCTCCTGTGGCCCCTCCTTCTGCGGCTGCTTTTCCTCCTGTAGCTGTTTTTCCTCCGGAAATTGCTCATCTTCCTCTATCCTACGATCAACCAATGCCACCTCAGTGCGAATTGCCAATTCCGACACGTTATGGCAGTCTGTAGCATGGCAATGGACAGAGCACTTCACTTTGTTCTTCAAACATCTGCATTTTCCAGTACAATGAGGAGGTTTGCAATTGCAGGAAACTGATATCTATTCACTCGTCGACATTTTTGCTGAAGCCGCATGGACGGTGATGATATTTGTCAGCTCAGTCTCCAGAATGTTGGCTGCCGCATCCAAACACACTTCTGGTGACTCTGTTTAAAACAGCAACAGGGTAATGGACGTTGAGAACTTCGTGCGCAGTCTGAAGCTTGTACCAGTTGTGATCAGGTACAACTAGTACCCGGCAGAATATACGGTGTGGGTCGGTTACTGTACGATCCTCCCTGGGAACCCTGATACCGACTACATCTCCCGGGGAAAAGGCTTCTATCGTATGGAATTTGTTGTATTTGTTCATCGACCTCTGCCGTACCTTTGCTGTGTGCGGGTGCACCACAATTTCAACGGCCGTTGGGGTGAATATCATAGTTTGCCTGTACGTCGTACTTATGATTCCAGAGTTTCTCTTGACCTGGTCCAGGTGGTGGTTTCATGTGAGGATACCGTATCCAGTCACAGTACTCTACTCGCTTTTCCTCCGTAAACCGAGACTAAACATCAGTAGGAACTCTACCCCATTCCCGTCTTAAAGCCTACCTTGCTGTCGTCATTTGCCATATATCTTCCAAATTCCTAGAATGTTTCTGCAGAAAAAGGGGCAAAGGTGGTTAGTGGGGAGGGCATTGGCGGTGGTGGCAGTGGCGGACATGATTGCAAAGAGGGTTGTAATCAGGGTGATGGTGACTGACGAAAGGTAGCTCGGAAGAAGTTGGTTTCCACTGGGGGGTTGGTGCTAGTTCGTATGCCCACTAGGCCGGCCCACTCATAGATCTAGCACTCGGCTAGCCTATCTATAGATCTACCATTGATACAGCCCACCCGCAGATTTACCACTGGGCTAGCCCAGTCACCTAAGAAAATCTACCCACCGCCCGGCCAGTTCGTAGATCCAGCCCATTCATACACAGGCTGCCAGTCTATAGATGGGCCGGCCCATCTATAGACCGATCTTTCCTCCCACTGGGCTAGAACACATACGTTGTCCGCATATGGGAGATCTGCTTTGATTCGCTGGAATTCCGCCCAATAGGTTGCTGCTGTTCGGTTTCCCTGCTGGATTTTCTGGAATTTCTCAAACGCTATTTCCTTGGCGTCTACTTGGCCGAAAGCATGCCTCATGTTGGTTTTCAGTTCTTCCCATGTTAGGTTGATTCCTCCTTCCTGGTTGAGAAAAGTTTCCACCCAGTTCCATGCCACCCCTCGGAGTAAGGAGGATGCATATCCCATCTTTTTCTCATCGTCGTCGAATCGGTTCCCCTCAGTCCTGAACTTCAGCTCACACTGAGCCAGGAATGTTTTGAATTTTACTTTTTCTCCTTCGAACGGTTCGGGGTCCCGGAGCTTTGGGTAACTGTTCTGCAGCGGTCTGTCGCGTGCTGCTAAGAGTGTTTGTAGTGTCTCCGTAGTTAGCAAGTGGGGTCCGCTTTTTCCCGTGCCTGATCCTTCTGCCATTCTTCTAGGTTGTTCTGGTGACTCGGGTGTCTGTGGTCTTGATTGTGGTTCCAGTGTCACAGGGCTGGGGGCCCGCTGGTCGTCGGGGACTTCCCTTAATTCTCGGAGGTTGAAGGGGTCCTTGGAGTCTTCATTGTGGGACTCCACTATGGTTGTTGTCTTGCTACGTCAGGTGTCGATTTGGAGACGCAATCTAGTGTCAAGATTCTGCCTTGACTACTCCATGCTGCTCGACAGGTAACGTAGGCTCGGTTTCTTCGGGGCAAGCTCGTAGTCACACTTCCGGCGTACTCACGTACCACTCGTAGTCTCGCGGTATCCGTCACGCCCAGCGTGGTCTCGTCGCGGTCTTTTCACCTGCCTTGCGTGGGCTCGTTGTTCTCGCGGTATCCGTCACGCCTGTCGTGGTCTCGTCGCGGTCTTCTCACATGCCTTACGTGGGCTCGTTGTTCTCGTGGTATCTGTCACGCCTGGCATGGTCTCATCGTTGTCTTCACACACGCCTTGCGTGGGCTTGTTGTTCTCGCAGTATCCGTCATGCCTGGCGTGGTCTCGTCGTGGTCTTCTCGGGGGTGGTGGTCCCAGCGCCGGTTCACGGATAAAGAGAGGTAGGTCTGTGGAGAGAGATAATATGCAACTTCAATCTATTGCGCTTTACACTACAGGTAATATGTGCTCCTCCTCGCCGTGCCACCCCCGTGGGGCTTCCATCTTTCCCTTCCACTGAGAACGTATTCGCACCAAGGAAACAGAATTCCAACGCCATCAGAGACATGCTAAAGAAATGTTCGAGCAAGGAAACACTCCGACAGTACAAAGGAAATTCGTCCCGATCCGTCCTTCTTCGAGCTTCATCGTTTCATTCGTGTGATTGTTTTAATTTTCGAAGGCGCCGAAGTCTGGTTCAGGTGAGTCTGAACCTGAGTCTTCGATGCCTTGTGTTGTAGGTTGGTCCTCCGTGAAGCGGAGGTGCATGGAGTGGCCCAGGCCGGTTGCGCGGAGAAACTTGCGGAGCTGGAGGGCATTTTCTGGTGACGTGATGAATTGTGGGGTGTGGATGTCCCCTGTGGTGGCGTGTTGGAGTATTGTTCGCTGCGTACTCAGCAGTTGGCATTCCCGGAGGAGGTGGTGTGAGGTGACAAGGTCCATGCCGCATGGGTAGGGGTCAGCGGTGATGTTGGGGGGTGGGTCGGTTGGTGCATGGTTGCAGAAGACCCACCAGAGAGGTCGTGTGTCGGCCCATTCCACCTCTTGGAGGTGTTTGGGGAAGGTGAAGGATGGCATGGAGAGGGGAAGCTGGGTCTTCCATCGTTCCATGAGCTGTGCTCGCACTTGCATGAGTAGCCAGGTTTTTGTTGTAAGTGCAAAGTGTTGGAATTGCTTCTCGCAGCTCCGGTGTGGCGCGCCGACGGAAGCGACACTGCAGCAATGGCGGCGGCAGCAACGCCGTGGGGAGCAACGCCATAGCAACGGCAATGGCAAGGGGATCCTGGTAACGACGGCTTGGCACTCTTGCATAGCAGCGTCTTTAGCATTCTTCCTTCTTTACTCTTAGATACTTCTATATAGCAGTGAATAAGATACTCGTTACGTCTACCTCGGGCGATTTCATCACCTGTCAACAATCAAATCATCTCGTTCTGTCTCAATCTTTTTTCTCTCTCTTTCTCTCTCTCTGTACTTGTGAAGACTCTCAAAAGAAAACAGTGATTGGGCAATCTTGAACAGGTTATGAGCCCGGAGCCGTAACCGCTCTACATACAACCAAACTCTCGCGCGATAAATAGCTCCTCAGGAGCCAGTGGTAAACGCGGGGGCCGGTGATTTCGAGGCCCTTCTCTCTACGTCTCACTCAAGCGAGCATTCTCCTCAGAATAGAGGGCTAACCAGCTCAGCGATAGAAGAATTGCAACTAGCAACGACCGATTCCCCACTCTCCACATTTCCCGACGCATATCTACAACGGTCGTCATCATGAGTGAAGAATCGTTCAAACACCCGCTGGGCAACATCCGCCTCCTCGATCGTACCAACTATGCAGTCTGGAAGGAAGACTGTATGAAAGTCCTACAGGGAATAATGGCTTGGGACATTGTGATGGAGAAGGAAGAAGAACCGGAAGATCCGGGAAGACCCAACGACTTCACCAGAAACACGGTCCTGGTGCGAAAGGCGTATAAAGACCACAAGCAACGGAAATTGCAGGCCTTGGCCATTATTTACGGTTTCTGTACCAATGCTGTCAAGGTGTACATCAAAGGCATGGATGATCCCGTTGAGGCATGGAAAGAGCTGGAGGCACGCACAAACACTGCCAACTCCTCCATCGGAAGAATGTTGCTCTTTCGGAAATTCAGCACTCTTCGTCCTACTCCTGGACAACCACTCAACGCCTACTTCGCCGAACTGCTTGACATTACCACTGAGTTCACTGGCTCGGAAGAAGCAGTTTCCGACGTGGTCCTCAAGAATCAAATCTGCACGACTCTTCGTCCTGCCTATGCAGTCACGATCGAGATCCTTCAATCTTGCGTAAGAGTTACAATTCAAGAGGTGATGGATACGCTAAACGAATGTGAGACGAATCGATCGATGACAACCAAACCTGATGGGGTCTCCGAGGCACTCTACACCCAACAAGGAGGAAGAGGTGGACGAGGTGGCTACCAGGGACGATACCAGGGGAATGAGCGCTCTCCAAGGTGGTGCTGTGATTGGTGTAAAACCGGCACCCACACTTCCGCCAACTGCTGGAGCAAGAAGAACAAACGAGCTCAAGACCAGAATAACTGCTACTATTGCGGAGAAGAAGGACATATGAAGAATGACTGCCCTGCAAGAAGAAAGGGACAGGCCATACGAAACAGCAAAGGAAACGGACGCGATGGGAATGGACACGACGGACACGAAGGAAACGGACGTGACGGACGCGACGGACACGAAGGAAATGGACGCGACGGACGCGAAGGAAACGGACATGACGGACGCAAAGGAAACGGACGCTCTCACAATACCTCTAATAACCAGCAATGACTTGCAGGGTCTACCTCCCTCAGCTCGGAGGTAATGGTGGCGTCATATCGATCGGCAATAACAACAAGGACCTGGGTAATTGATTCCGGAGCATCTCACAATTAGGGCAACAATCTTCGAGATTTCCGGAACAACTCAGTTAAGGAAACGAATATGATCATCAAGTTGGGAGATGATCATCAAGTACAAGCAAAGAAGAAAGGAACTGTACGTCTGGGAGGAGTGGATATTGAGGCGTTCTTCGTTCCTGAATTCCGAATATCTCTCCTGTCAGTAGGACAACACGACTCACATGGATACACAACAACATTCCGATCAGGGATATGCTCGATTGCTGATGTAAAAGGACAAAAAGTTCTCAGCGCCAACCTTGAAGATGGCCTGTACATACTATCAATGGATGGATCAGCACACATCTCCGAAATAAAGATACTGCGAACAACTTCACATTCCCACTCAATAAACATGTGGCATCGACGGCTCGCGCACCTTAACCATCAGGACTTGAGAAGACTACTGGAATCCTCAGGTGAGCGCTTTACAGACACGGACATTGAGTCAGTGACAGATCTGACGGACGTCGAGCCGGTGACGGATCGTATGGACACGAGTCCTTGCTGGGAAACACCTGGATTGTGTCGAACATGTGTTCATGCCAAGCAACAACAACATATTGTACGCACTAAGGCACCCCGGTCCTCAACGCAGTTTGCACTTGTGCACTCAGATCTCTGCGGGCCTATGAAGCACAGTATCGGAGGCGCCCAATATTACATCATCTATATTGATGACTGTACAAGATACACTGAGGTGTACTTTCTGATCACAAAAACCGCAGAAGAAATATCGGCCAAGTTTCAACATTATCAAGCCTGGGTGGAAACACAGAGATTCCACATCAAACGATTCCGAAGTGACAATGGATCCGGAGAATACAATAACTCGATATTCCTAGGTTTACTGGGAGACAAAGGAATTACGTTTGAACCCTCCCCCCTGTATACCCAACACAAGAATGGAACGGCCGAGAGGATGATCCAGACACTGAATGCGAAGGCACGAAGTATGATGTTGGATGCAAACGTGCCAATAATATTTTGGCCGGAAGCCACCAGGACGGCATGCTACCTGCATCGAAGGTCCCCTACATCAAGTCAGACGGACAACCGGTCACCATACGAAGCATTGTATGGCACCATTCCGAAAATCGGACACTTAAGACGATTTGGATGCCGAGCATACAAACATATTCCACCCGCTCAGAGAACGGAGAAGAAATTCGGAAACCGCTCCAGTATGTGCATGATGCTGGGATATGTTCATAACACCACGAAAATCTGGAGAATTTGGGATTTCAAATCGGGAAAAATCGGACGAGCAGTGGAATGCTCGAGTGTAGTGTTTGCCGAAGAAGAAAATGCACACACAGAAGAGCAGACGGAAGCCATTGAGTTTCCAGACACCACCGATGAAGCACAGACCGACAGAGCGCATGACGAAACTCATGAAATGAATGACGCACACGGTCTAGAGAATACTAGTAAGTAACAAATATCCGATTTCTTTCATCATGCAGTGAAATCGCTCTATGAGCGGCTGCGAAATATGTGTTATACCTGCCGAATTCAGCGAATGCTGGGCAGATGACTGCTGAATTCAGCGAATGCTGGGCAGTGTGCCGAATTCAGCGAACATGCTGGGCAGATACCTGCTGAATTCAGCGAATGCTGGGCAGATGCCTGCTGAAATCAGCGAATGCTGGGCAGAAGAAGTCGAGAACATCTTGCGAAAGCGATAACTTCTGGTGACTTGTATGCTGAATTCAGCGAATATGCTGGGCATTACCTGCTGAATTCAGCGAATGCTGGGCAGAAGTCGAGAATATCGTGCGGAATAGCGAGAGCTGGTGACGTGGATTCCATATGATTGAGAACAAGACTGATTGAAATGGCAGACATGAATGAATATGTTTCTGCACGGACACGCAGCAAGGCACGCCTTGAATCCAATAAAGCGATTATGAGCAAGGCTCACGAAGAAGGGGGTGATATGACGTCTTCGGAACGCCTTGCCTCAGCCTTCCTGCTGCGCGGGATCGGCGACTCGATATCTGATGACGAAGCCGAAATCGAACCAATCATTGAGCCCACCACTGTTGAGTGCGAGAACGAGAGCGAACCGCTCACCTACAAAGCTGCATTACAAAGTCCGCAAGCAAGACAATGGAAGGAAGCCATGCGCCAGGAATGGCAGGCATTGGTGGAGAATCACACATTCGATATCATGGAAAAAGGTACTACCGTCCATACACCAATGACTGACAGGACAGTAGAAGAGCCTATTGGATGCAAGTGGATCTACAAGAGGAAGATTAATCCGGACGGACCCACTCGGTACAAAGCACGACTAGTCATCAAGGGCTACGAGCAATAGGAAGGTATCGACTACGACGAAACCTACACCCTGGTGTCCAAGATGGCAACATTCCGATTGATACTGCCACTGGCCGCACAGTATGCCTAGGACGTCGATCATATGGACGTGGTAATGGCTTTCCTAAATCCAAGGATTGACCGAGACAACATCTACATGGAAATGCCACTTGGAATTGACTGGCTCGCGTCAAACGGAAGCCTGTCAAACGAAAGCCCGTCAAACAGAAGCGAATCCAGCGGAAGCAATTTAATCCTCTGAAAAGCACTCTACGGACTTAAACAGGTGCCCAGACTTTGGTATGAGGATATCGATGGATACTTGCAATCCATAGGATTCCGACAATCAGCGAAAGATCCAAACCTGTACCTCCAACGAGGAGTGCTTCTAGTACTATACGTGGACGATCTGCTCATCGGGCACAACAGTGCAGAAGGACGGGGACATCGGATCAAGCAGCTGCTGCAAATGAAGTACAAGATGTGTGACTTGGGTACGGCAAAGCGGTTCCTAGGAATCGAGATCGAGAGGACCAAAGATGGAGGATTCAGTATCAGTCAACGAGGTTACATCAACACAATCATACGACGATTCGAACTGATGGATGCAAAACCGGCTAAGTCTCCACTTGATCCTCAGACAGATCTGGCTAATACCCACTGTGAGGACAAACCGGCAAACCGCAAAGAATATCTCTCAATGGTTGGATCACTCATGTATGCGGCACTCGGAAGTCGACCGGATATCGCCTTCAGTGTAACCACCCTGAGCCTGTACAATGTCCAACCTGTCGAAAGGCATGCAACGGCAGCAAAGAGAGTACTCCGATACCTGAAGACTACTGCTGAATTTCGAATTCATTATCGACGGCTCACTTCCTACCCACAATCGCCTCAGAACTCACTCTCCATCAACATTATCGGATATACTGACTCAGATTGGGCAGGAAACCTTACGACTTGCAAATCGGTCAGAGGATGTGTGTTTGGCCTGGGACACACCAATGCCAACGAAGAACTCGTTATGTCCGGACTGATTCATTGGCAAGCTGTCAAGAACCTGGCGCGACAGGCTCCTTGGCGCCAGTGCCGGTGCCACTCTCACCCTTGTCGCCCTGTGGCTCGTCCTCGTTTCCGCTGCCGCAGCCGTGGCCATCCTCCACGCTTAGGCGCCTCAACTGATCTCTGCCATATCACTCTGGTAGCGATATCCCCAACCGCTGGCCGGTCTAGACCTCTCTCCTTCGTCTCCATTATCTTACTTGCGCGTCCTTTCTCCTGTCCACTACGTTTGTTGTCTCCCATTGATTGAGCTTGCGCGTCCTTCTCCCATGTTCGTTACGAGTATTGTTTTCCCTTGATTAAGTTGTACGTCAGTCTTCCTTTCCTTTACTGTTACTGCTTGCGCGTCCTTTCTCCTGTTGCCGCGAGTAGAGTGTTGGCCACGCGGCGGCCGAGTGCGATCATGTGTTGTCCTTGGGCGCGGCGATCGAGTCATAATGTAAGACGGAGGAACTGTGTCAGTCTTGCGGGCAAGCTGTGATTCCACAGAGGGAAGGAAAAGTATAAAGGAAGGGCGCGGTAGCTAGTCTGGAGATTCTTCTCCAAACAATCTATTCTCTCGGACAACCCCCCACGTTTTCGAAAAGAACTTTCCTCCCCCACCATCGATCTCGCCGAAAACAATCTCAAAACGATCCCTGAGAATTGGCCGACAGCCTCATTAGCTTGAAAGCCTATTATCTCGAGTTTCGTTTCCGACCCTCCCTCGACCCCCCTCTGTGGTGCCATTGGGCCTGCATACCCAACCACCATGATCTCATCAAACAAAATCATGTCTTCTTCCTCCCACCGCGGACAGGGCCCCCTGGATGCCTTTGTCCGGCCGGGTGTGGCTGCAATTGCTGAGCACCCCCAACTTCTCCCTACTCGCTCCCACTCACCCTGGAAACGCGCTCGCGAAGATAGTGAACCTCCCTCAGACAGCGATGACGACGACGCCAACACAGAACGAATGGACTTTTAGCAGGCCGAAAACATTACGGCCACCCAGGCAGTTGGTGACGAGATCCCGGCATATGTTGCGCCACATCTACCCCCTCCCTTGAGCGCAGAACACGCAGCTCTCCGCTCAGATTTCGAGATCATCACTCAAGCGGCTATGGAACGCCTGTACATCAGAATCACCGAGGACATCGTGAAATCAGTCAAGAAATCAGACGAAAATGCTGCCATCGCCTACAAGAAGACCACCGACCTGCTGCACAGCCAGATAAGCTCCCTGGGTTCCCGTGTCACCCAGCTGCAACAACAGCTACTTGTATACCAGAAGCCCGTCCAGCCCCCGACAACAGCGCCGACGGCAGCCCTGGCCAAGAAGATTCTGAAACTCCAACTGACAAAAAAAACTTCCAGTGAAGGTGCGGCCGCAACTGCTGCTGCTGGAGTTGCAGATACCATTCCTCAATTACCGACGATTACTCCGCAAAACCCCTCCGCCAATACTCGCGGTTGGGAAACCATTCCTCTGAAGCTAAAGACAAAGGCCTCGACGCCGAAACTCATCCCAACGAAGTACCCACAAGCCGAACGGGAGGTGACATGCCACTTCCAGAGTGGTGGTACCGACAGTACAAATGGTATTCAACCTGAGAAGACCTATTCTGAACGGCAGATGATCGCAGACTTGGCCCTCCGGTATGTAAACTCGGCAATTGTCGACAACAAGGACGTCCTCGCCCCACCGTTTATCCGCACACGAGTTACGATCTGCGGCAACATCATATTTACCACTGGAAATACCCAGAACAACCTGATCTATGAGGACTACACCACGATCATCACAGATGCCCTCTCCTATTACGGACAATGCCAGAAGGTGGAAATCGGAAAACGGTTTAGCCAGTTCCTACTGCATGGCGTGCCAACCCACCTCTTTATACCTGAAATATCACAAAGCCTTTCATCTAACTACCCCCAATTGGTTCAAGGATAGACGCCACAATGGCTCACCCCTACCGAGCGACGGGAGCATAAAGCCAACTCCACAGTTGTCATAACGCTTACAGGAACCGTCAAGAGGGCCAGCATTGGACGCAAGCACCTCATTGTCTGTAACCAGGAATGTCAACTGGACGATTACATCGCATACGGACGAAGCACTCAGTGCCACAACTGCCAGATCTACAGCCACCCCGCCACACTCTGCAGGAACGGATCCCATTGTGCGGTCTGTGCTGGCCCTCATGAAACTAAAGAGCACCTGTGCATGCTCCCGATTTGCAAGAAAGGCCCTGCCTGCACTCACCCCCCCATCCGGTGTGTCAATTGCGATGCACCCCACAAGGCCAGTGACCCCAACTGCCCTGAGCGCATCAAGCTACGTAACCTCACCAAGCCAAACACGAATGCAACCAACCAGGGAGACGCCCCCATGGCGGGAGTAGCCGCATAAATGACTCTACCGCATGCTGTTGGGTCCGTACAGCTGCTGAACTGTGCGCGAGGCCAAGCAACAACAATTTCAGCATTGCAAGACTTCTCCCGAAAACCCGAAAATCTCATCTGCCTTCTCCAAGAACCGTGGGTCGACAAACATGGGAACCCACCGTCATTACCAGGATTCGATATCTTCACCCCCTCACCGACAAAGCCTCGATGCATGACATACGTACGTCATGCACCTGGACTCACCGCAACCACAGTCTTTACCGCTCAAGACTCCTTCTTGGAAACCACGATCACTACATCACACAACCAGCAAACATTCACACTCCTTAACTTCTACTCCCCAGGACGTGCAGAACCGCTGGCTGCAATCCTACCAACCCTCAAATTACCAACCGATTGCCTACTCATGGGGGATCTTAACGCCCACCACCCGTGGTGGCAGGGACCTCTTCCACAAGCCGCTCGTATCTCCACTGCAAGCAACACAATCGCGAATTGGCTCGAAGACAACAACTTCTGTCTCCAGAACGAGCCGGCAATACCCACACACCACCCCAGGAATGGTGGACAGCCTTCTACAATCGACTTATGTTTCTCCCGAGGTTCACCAACACAATCCATCCTGACACTCGCCATGGACCATGACACTACCTCTGACCACAGCGCTGTTATCATCACCCTATCCCTGCCATCCGCTCAGGCACCAACCATTCCCCGTCGGTGCTGGCCCAAGGCTAACTGGGAAACGTTCAATTCCAATATTCGATCTGCAAAGATGGATCTCTCGCAACTCCAAGGGACAGACGACACTCTGAGAGCAGTCACCAACATTAAATGTCTGATTCATCAGGTGGTCGACGAGGCAGTCCCTGTGAGGACGACGTGAAAGACAGCGGCGCCCTGGTGGAACCACAGTCTTACACTGGCAAAACAGAGTGTCAAGCGTGCTGACAGACGGGCCCGCCTACACCCCACCGATGTGAACCTCAAAGATAGCCAATACAAACACCACAAGTGGTCAACACTGGTACGGAACGCGAAGACAGCCTACCGAATCCACCAGCTTGAAGCCACATCCACCCGGACCGTTTGGAAAACAATTCAGCACCACAACACACACCACAAGCCAATTCCACCACTTCAGGGACGGTCTGACTTCAAAGGTAAGTGTGAGGTGCTACGTAACTCACTCTTCCCAACAGTCAATATGGAGCAATGAACGCCACTTCCAGCGGACCTTCTCACCTCCAAGAGGGATATACGCCATCACACGCGGCCGGTCACAGCATCCAAAACCCTTTTGGCCATCTCACACCTGAAATATGGCACATCAGCTGGACCAGACGATATCACCTACAGCACCCTACGACGCTTCCATGAGGCTGCCCCACATCTTCTCCCCGACCTATTCACCGCATGCCTCAAATATGCTGCACATCCGCCGGAATGGAAAACTGCCAACTGCGTTGTCATCCCCAAGCCTGGCAAGATGACGTACTCACACCCAAAATCTTATCGTCCGATCTCACTCCAATCATGTTTTGGGAAACTGCTGGAATCGATTGTGGCGAAACGCCTCTCCCTTGCAGCCTTCATGTGCGGAGCGACACATCCATCACAGATGGGTGCCCAGCAAGAAAATTCTGCAATTGACGCACTACTGCGTACGATTTCACCCATCACCACCTCTATCAGCAAAAGGAAAACCACCAACCAGAACCCGACTCGACCGGCTGTCCTCACGCTCGACATCGAGGGAGCGTTCAACCAGGTCCACCTGTCAACACTCCTAGAAATCATGTCCCAACGCCAAATGCCATCTTATTTGACCAACTGGGTTGCTGCCTTCAATACCGACCGGAAAATCGCCTTCGGGTTTGACCAACAATCCGAGGAGCCACAACCATACCAGTGTGGTCTCCCACAGGGATCACCTATCTCACCGATCCTCTTCCTCATCTACAGTAATGCCATGTTGGAGAAACAGCACCACCCTGGCGATGCTGTTGATACGTCCTATGTTGATGACGTCTGCATGATACAGATGTCGCCAACAGTCTCCAGAGCTAATACACTCCTCGAAGAACGAACCAAACGACACTTGAGGAATGGTGCACGCCTCGGACTCAGTTTTGCAACACCAAAGACCGAACTGCTCTACTGCCTCCCACTCACCAGTAAAGACAAAGGAAAGAGCCTGTCATCACACCCGCCACTCCGAATCCTTAACACCACCATCCCAGCCAAACGACTAATCAAGTATTTGGGGGTATTCATTGACGAGTCACTTACCTTCATTCATCACGCCACAATGGCACCCGCAAGAGGACACAAGATTCTAGGCAGCCTGAGCTTCCTACGCCACCGGTCCCGTGGCATTCCAGCTCACATCGCCCACCACCTGGCAATGACAGCGATTCTCCCGGCCATGTTCTGGGCATCTCCAGCATGGTGGACCGACATGCCAGCAGTATCTGCAACGCTCAGCGTAACGTACAATGCTATTGCGCGATGGATTACCGGCCTGCCGCTCAGTACGAGAACCACGAACCTCATCACACTCGCCCACCTCCCCCCGATGGCTGTATACCTAGACTACCTATCACTACGGTATGCTATTCGCCTCCATTTTCTCAACACTTACCATGCCCTTGGTCCTCCGCGCAGCCAGCCGAATACCCATTCCAACCTTCCCGGACTACACCATTTGCACAACCTCAGCAAACACCTCGTACAGGGCAAGCTCGAAGATCGTACAGCAACATCAACGGTGCCAGGAGTAGCGAAGACCACATCTCCAAATCCAGACAAGACGACGTGGCCATAACAACTTCACGAAGAATGGCTACGCATGCTCCCTGCCCAAACCATCGTCATATACACCGACGGCTCCAAACTGGAGAATGGTGCTGTTGGCTGTGGATGGGCCATTTACCACTGCAGAAACCAGCAACTCCACCTACTGGAGAACGGACGCTGCAACTTCGGCAATAGGGCCGAACTGTACGATGCCGAACTTCATGCAGTACAAGAAGCCGTCACCGCAGTCCTCACTACAACAGCTCCACACGCCTCGGTCTTTGTCTGCATCGACAACCAGGCTGCCGCCAACACCCTCCAATTCAACGAATCCAACCATGAATATGCGCGGAGCGCCCTCGAAGTCATTGACAACCTCCAGCATCTCGGCTGGCATGTTACCACCGTTTGGTGCCCCTCCCACTGCAATATTCGTGGTAACGAGAGGGCCGACACTCTTGCCAAGGCAGGGGCGTCCTCCACAATCCCCTGCCGTTTCGCACGTACCACCAAGGCCTAGCTCTTCGCCCAGGCACGGAGGTCATTCCTCAAGCGATGGAAGCAAGAGCTCCTGCTTTCAAATCCTTCATTTAAATTCCCTGCCCACCTACACGGTGTCGACTGGGCAGATACCCGTGCAATGTGGAGGGTGTTTTGCAACAGATCGCCTACAGACCCACCACCCAATATTCCGGCAGACCCGTGCCCATGTGGCCTCGACTTGAATACCTGACCCCACCTTTTACGCGACTGTCCGCTACTCGTGGCGGAGCGAACTAAGCTCCTCCAGTCCACCACCGGCGACATCCACACGCCAAGCTACATCACAGCACCCCAGAATGCCCTGGCAATCCAACGCTTCCTACGGGCAACAGGCCTGGGTCACACCACGCATCTCTGCTTTGACAAACACCAGGACCATGCCGATGATCTCGACGACAGCGACTCAGACTCACCGGAGCCAGACTTTGGTGCCTTCGAACCTTAACCATGTCATGACAACTGGGGAAGTAGGGGTGACGGCAAGCTCCTCCCCCCAGTGTAGTGCTACATTTACTTGCCTCGCTTGTTTGCTTTCTGCATTCTTGTGCAAAATTTCCTTTCTGCGATTACTTTTGTTTCTTCAGTTCTTCTGTTCGGTGTGATTGGGAAAGATGGGAGCCCCACGGGGGTGGTACCACGGATGGAGCGCAAATAGCCTGTAGTGTTACGCGCAATTGATTGAAGTTGCATATTATCTCTCTCCACAGACCTATCTCTCTACCCCCGTGAACCGGCGCTGCGACCACCCCCTGTAAGACCCCAGAGAAGTAAATCGAAGCCGAATACCGCAACGATACCACGCCGGGCGTGAAGAGATTAGGGCGAAGCCGAATACCGCCACAGCGAAGCCGAATACCGCAATGATACCCCGCCGGACGTGAAGAGATTAGGGCGAGGCCAGATACCGCCACAGCACAGCCGAATACTGCCGAGCGGCGACCAAGACTACGTTACCTGTCGAGCAGCATGGGCTAGCAAGGCAGGATCTTGACACTAGATTGCGTCTCCCAAATCGACACCTGATGTAGCAAGGACACAGTGTATCCCCGGGACGAGAACACCAGGCACCCCCCTCAATCTCCACGAATTCAGGGACGTCCCTGGCGACCAGCGAGCACCAAGCCCAGTAACCCCAGAGCAACGATCCAGACCACAGACACCCGAGTCACCAGAACAACCCCGAAGAATGACGGAAGGACATCACCTGTTGACAACAGAAATGTTGCAGACCCTCTTAGCGGCACACAACCGACCGCCACAAAAGAGCTACCCAAAGCTCCGGGACCCCGAACCCTTCGAAGGAGACAAAGGAAAGTTCAAAACGTTCTTGGCCCAGTGCGAGCTGAAATTCAAAACAGAAGGAAGTCAATTCGACAATGACGAGAAAAAAACTGGATACGCGTCCGCCTTACTCCGAGGGGTGGCATGGAACTGGGTGGAAACCTTCCTAAACCAAGAAGGAGGGATAAACTTGATATGGGAAGAACTGAAGACCAGCATGAAGCATGCGTTCGGCCAAGTAGATGCTGAGGAAATAGCATTCGAGAAATTCCAGAAAATCCAGCAGGGAAGTCGAACGGTAGCAACCTACTGGGCAGAATTCCAGCGGATCAAAGCAGACCTCCCGTATGCGGACAATGTATGCATCGTACGATTCCGGGACGGACTGCACCCCGAAGTAAAGAGACACTTGGTCATGAGCGAAACACCAGCCACGGTCCTGGTAGACTACGCTACCGCCGCCATCAAAACTGATAGCCGCTTATGCAACCTCGGAGTCATCAGCCGACGACCGACAGCCAACCCAGAAATGCGCTTCCATGTACAGACAAGAGAACCCGCGTCAGTACCCCCAGGGGACCTGATGGACCTCCACGCAACCCGACAATTCAAATTTGTCATGAGAATGCCGACCCGTAACCCCGACGAACAAACACGGATGAATGTTACCACTGCGGAAAGAAAGGGCACTTCGCGAGGGAATGCCCCCAACCCAAGAAAGGACGAATTCCATGGAGAAAGCCGTATCGGGCAGTGGAAGCAACGTACGAGGAAGAACCCGTGGAGAAGGAAGCAGGGGAAGCAACCGAACCGGCGGGAAACAACAGCCCTCGGGAATAGGACTGAGCAACAGCCACCGGAGGGAGAAACCCATTGCAGAACCAGACCCACCCTACAGAATCCGAACAACCAGGTACGACCGCGAAGAGAAAATCATGATCAAAGTATGCATCATAGGAACCGATGAAAACGAACACCACACCACCGCCCTGGTAGACAGCGGGGCATCCGAGAACTTCATCAACAAAGCCTACGCCGAAGCAAGCAGAATCCCAATGCAGCAGAAAGTGACACCAAGACGGGTCCTGACTGTGGACGGAAGTGAAGTCACCGGCGGGCTGGTAACCCATGACGCCCAAGTCCACCTGAAAATCAATCATCACGAGGAAGACATCCGGCTACACTGCATTACAATCGGAAACGCACCAGTCATTCTAGGACTCCCATGGCTCTAGCTCCATGACCCACTAATAGGATGGAAGAACCACACGGTGAAATTCCACTCGGACCACTGCACCGAAAAATGCTTACCCAGCTCACCCAGAGCTAGCACAGTCCCGGAAGAAAAGGCCACGGAGTAATACCACAAGAAAACACCCGAAAATTTGGAAATCAGCGAAACAGACCCATGGGAAGTATGCCAGGCTGTAATCGACAAAATTAAGGAGACCTCCAACGACAGCAACATCCCAATCCCACCGGAATACCATGAATTCCTCGAGGTGTTCACCGAGAAAGAACCCATGGCACCTCCACCCCATTGTACACATGACCACCATATCCCACTAGAGGAAGGGAAGACACCCCTGTATGAGCCACTGCGACCCCTGAACGAATACAAAATGAAGGCCCTGAGAGAATACATAGAAATCAACGAAAAACGAGGATGGATCCGGGCATCAACCTCCCCAGCCGGAGCACCAATACATTTCGTCAAGAAAAAGGATGGAGGACTACGCCTGTGTGTAGACTACCGGCAACTAAACGAAATCACGATTAAAGATCGGACACCGCTGCCACTGATTGGTGAGTCTCTCGATCAACTCTCCAGCGCCACCATCTACACCAAACTCGATATACGAGATGCGTACTACAACCTCCGAATTGCAAAGGGCGACGAATGGAAGACAGCGTTACGAACGCGATATGGGCTATACGAATATTGCGTCATGCTGTTCGGACTCACCAATGCCCCGGCATCCTTCCAACGATGGATGAACGAGATCCTGAATGACTATTCAAACATCTTCTACGTGGCATATCTGGACGACATCCTGGTCTTCTCACGCAACGAGGAAACACACCGAATACATGTCTGGGCAGTACTCACACGAGTACGTGACACCGGACTAACACTGAAAGCATCCAAATGTGAATTCCATGCCATGGAAACAGAATATCTGGGATATGTCATATCGCCAGAAGGGCTGAGAATGGACGAACAAAAGATCTGAACAATCAGAGACTGGAAGGAGCCAACAAACGTTAAAGGGGTGCAGAGCTTCCTGGGTTTCACCAACTTCTACCGAAGGTTCATCAGAGACGATAGCAAGATTACAACGCCCCTCTCCTCCCTCACAAGGAAGGACAAGTTATGGGAATGGGGCGACAAGCAGCAGGAGGCGTTTGAGACGCTAAAGGGAGCAATGATCACGGAACCGATATTGCAACACTTCGATCCGGAACAATCCGTCACCATCGAAACAGACGCCTCAGACTACGCCATAGGAGCAATCTGCTTACAACCCGACGCAAAGGGAATCCTTCATCCTGTAGCATACTACTCGAGGAAACTCAAAGACCCGGAGCACAATTACGACATCCACAATAAGGAGCTACTGGCGATAGTCGACGCACTACGAAAATGGGATACTTATTGTAAAACAACAGGACCAAAAATCACGATCCTCACCAACCACAAAAACCTCGAATACTGGAAAACAAAAAAAGATCTCAATTTGCGACAAGCCCGGTGGGGTGAGCGATTAGCTAACTATGACTTCGTGATCAAGTATCAACCCGGGAAATTGGCCGGCAAGCCAGACATCCTCTCTAGAGAGACAGGAGACTCTCCCTGGGAAGGGGATATGAAGGATCAACAGAACCACGGCCGAATCCTGTTACCCGAAGAAGCGTTCGAAGTACTCCAGGCCAATAGAACGGAAACCATCAACCTCGAGATAGACAAGGAACTCCTGAATGAAATTCGGACACTAAGCGCAGCATATAAAGAGATCCAAGAAATCCGGAGGAAAAAAGAGAGCGGGACTACCCGTGACGGAAAGATCGCGCTAGGGTTACGCGAGGAAAACAGCGGGTTGCTAATGTACGACGGCCTCATATGGGTTCCGGACAACAACACCCTGCGACTACGCATATTAAGAGATCACCATGACGCGCAAGCCGCAGGACACGCGGGCCGAGCAAGAACACTGGAACTTGTTAGCCGAAATTTCTACTGGCCAGGGCAACGAAAGTACATCCACAGATATGTCGACCACTGTGACACCTGCCATTGCATCAAGCCAATCCGACACGTGCCATTTGGACTGCTAAAGCCACTCGAACTCCCACACCGACCATGGGACACGATAGCAATGGACTTTATCACCGCGCTGCCGACAAGCAACGGAAAAGAGGCGTTATGGGTAATAATCGATCGCCTCACAAAGATGGGACATTTCGTCACCTGCCAGGGCACCATGGACCCCGAAGACCTAGCAGACCACTTCCTCCGACAAGTTATAAGACCCCACGGACTGCCAAGCAGTATTGTATCAGACAGAGGGTCCCTGTTTACCTCAGACTTCTGGAAACGAGTAACGGAAGCACTCGGGATATCACGCAACCTCTGCACAGCCTTCCACCCACAAACGGACGGACAAACGGAAAGAGCCAATGCCACCCTCGAGCAGTATCTCCGGGCATACTGCAACTACCAGCAGGACAACTGGGAAAGGTTGTTGCTAATTGCCGAATTCTGCTACAACAACACACAAACCGGAACCACAAAAATAACCCCCTTCTTTGCCAACTATGGATATCACCCTTGTTTCCTACCAGACCTCGGTACCCGGAACGAGGAGATCCCGGAAGTGTCAGAATATGTCGCGGCATTAAGAAGGTTGCATGAAGAATTTGGAGCAGAGATCAAGGAAGTCCAAATGTCTCAAGCAGAGCAAGCCAACAAAGCACGACATCCGGACCCGGTACTGAACCCAGGCGACAGGGTCTGGCTACGACGGAAACACATCCGGACAACCCGACCATCGAACAAACTGGACCACAAACAGATAGGCCCATACACCATCCTCGAGAAGGTAGGCTCAAGAGCATATAAACTGGACCTACCGGCCACTGTCAGGATCCACATCAGCAAAAATCTGAAAAGTTGAAGTATATTGCTTTTTTTCCAAGTGAGACACAAATTTTAAATTTCCTTTCTCGGCGTTTTAGTGGAAATAAAAGAGATTATTTTTTTCCAAATCCTTACGGGAGCAAAATATAAATTCTCTCTTACAGAAGCTTAATAAAGCTTAATAAAGCTTACGGGAGCACCGGGAGCACCGGGAGCATTTTTCGAGTTTTTGCTGATGCACCCAGTTTTCCACATCAGCCTCCTCGAACCCACAGCCAGCACCGAACCCATCCCGGGACACCAACAAACACTGCCACCACCTGTGGTCATCCAAGAACAGCAAGAGTGGGAAGTAGAGAAAATCCTCGACTCCCGACACCATAGAAACCAGATCCAGTATGGAGTCAAGTGGACCGGTTTCCACGACCCCGATCGTACCTGGTATCCTGCCCGCAACTTTGAGAACTCACCCGACCTCGTCCGCCAGTTCCACGAGGAATACCCTGAGAAACCCGCATCCCAACTCTAAAAACCCGATATGTCCACCACCGCCACTGTCGACACCAACGAAGGCTGGACCTTCGCTGGCCGCAGCAGCAGCTCCGAGTTTCCCATCACAACCTCCCCCGATAACGAACAAACCGAACTACCCACCAACGAACCCAACAATGACTGGGGCATTGCCGCCACCACGACCGACAGATGGGGCACCCCACCAGCCACACCTTCGCCCCCACTCTCCACCGCAGGACAGCCCCATAAAAACAACCACGCATCCCTGCACTGGACGGCCTGCTACAATGACTACTGCAACACCCACCGCCAGAGCAAGAAGAATAACTACTACCCGCGCCGAAGCCGCCACCGCCAAGCGACAAACTGTGACTGCCCGCTCCCACACCCTAACGAACTACTCGAAGCAACCTGCGAATGACGCCTCAACCCCGCCAAAGCATGCGCGGACTGGTACCAAGGAAAGCGGGTCTGCCCCGAATGCCGGTTCCTCGTGAACATGGAAAACAACCACCTCCGCTGCAGCGCTGCAGCCCCACGTGAAACCTTGGCGGACATCACGCCACCACAGGAAGATCAGGAAAACATAAAACCCCCAGCCGTGACTGCGGCACTACAGGACGAGCAACTCGCCCTCCTGGGGGAAATCGTCACCATGATACATCAAACAACCACCCAGGACGCCAGCCGCAATCACGTTGTATACCGGACGCTCACAGAGCGGGTGAACGAGTTCCGCCACGCGGACCAACAGCAACTCGAGCAGATGACCAACACCCTGGGAGCCATCATCACCAAACAACAGCGAATGAACGAACAACTCCAAGCCCGGCAGCAGGCTAGCCGGCCCGTCCGCATCTACCGCACCCCCATCCGCCGCCGGACCCTGACGACCCGACATGACCTCGCCGGAGCTTCGGTCTGGACAGGGGACATACTGTCACGAACCTGGCGCAACAGGCTCCTTGACACCGGCGCCGGTGCCACTCTCACCCTTGTCGCCCTGTGGCTCGTCCTCGTTTCTGCTGCGGCAGCAGCGGTCATCCTCCGCACTTAGGCCCCTCGACCGATCTCCGCCATATTGCTCTGGTAGTGATATTCCCGACCGCTGGCCAGTCTAGACCTCTCTCCTTCGTCTCCGTTATGTTACTTGCGCGTCCTTTCTCCTATCCGCTACGTTTGTTGTCTCCCATTGATTGAGCTTGTACATCCTTCTCCCATGTTTGTTACGAGTATTGTTTTCCCTTGATTAAGTTGTACGTCAGTCTTCCTTTCCTTTACTGTTACTGCTTGCGCGTCCTTTCTCGTGTTAACGCGAGTAGAGTGTTGGCCGCGTGGCGGCTGACTGCCATCATGTGTTTTCCTTGGGCGTGGCGATCGAGTCATGATGTTAGACAGAGGAACTGTGTCAGTCTTGCAGGCAAGCTGTGATTCCACAGAGGGAAGGAAAAGTATAAAGGAAGGGTGCGGTAGCTAGTCTGGAGATTCTTCTCCACGCAATCTATTATCTCCCTCCACAGACCTATCTCTCTACCCCCGTGAACCGGCGCTGCGACCACCCCCTGTAAGACCCCAGAGAAGTAAAGCGAAGCCGAACACCACAACGATACCATACCGTGCGTGAAGAGATTAGGGCGAAGCTGAATACCACCGCAGCGCAGCCAAATACCGCAACGATACCACGCCGGGCGTGAAGAGATTAGGGCGAAGCTAAATACCGCCAGAGCACAGCCAAATACCGCAATGATACCACGCCGGGCGTGAAGAGATTAGGACGAAGCCGAATACCGCCACAGCGAAGGCGAATACCGCAACGATGCCACGCCGGGCGTGTAGAGATTAGGGCGAAGCCGAATACCGCCACGGCGAAGCCGAATACCACAACGATATTATACCAGACGTGAAGAGATTAGGGCGAAGCCGAATACCGCCACAGCGAAGCCGAATACCGCAACGATACCATGCCAGGCATGAAGAGATTAGGGCGAAGCCGAATACCGCCACAGCGAAGCCGAATACCGCAACGATACCACGACGGGCATGAAGAGGTTAGGGCGAAGCCGAATACTGCCACAGCAAAGCCGAATACCGCAACGATACCACGCGGGGCGTGAAGAGATTAGGGCGAAGCCGAATACCGCCACAGCGAAGCTGAATACCGCAACGATACCACGCCGGGAGTGAAGAGATTAGGGCGAAGCCGAATACCGCCACAGCGAAGCCGAATACTGCAACGATACCCCACCGGGCGTGAAGTCATTAGGGCTAGGCCAGATACCGCCACTGCGCAGCCGAATACTGACGAGCGGTAACCAAGACTACATTACCTTGCGAGCAGCACGGGCTAGCGAGGCAGGATCTTGACACAAGCCAAGTCTCAGAGCATCGTGGCACTCTCAACACTTGAGGCCGAATATATCACCTGTTTGCATGCCACCCGGGAAAGCCTCTGACTCAGGCGTATGATGAAGGAGGCAGCAGAAGAAATGGCAGTAAAGATTGTTGATGGACCGGTACCGATCGGATGCGACAACCAAGGCGCCATCAAATTGATTACCTTGGGAGTTGTACGGCAAAAGTCAAAACACATTGATGTAAAATATCACCATATTCACGACGAACAGATGAAAGGTGCAGTTAAGTTCCAATACGTTACCTCAGAGTCTAATCCTGCCGATCTGCTGACAAAACCTCTCGCGGTTCCCCGACACGAATGACTATTGCACCTCACTGGTCTCACTCCATTCGGCCCCGACGACGGAGAACCCGAATATGATGAATGACCCCGATCTCGAAAAGGAAAAGGGGGTGCGGTTCTTTGGCGAAGAAAAGGGGGTGCAGGTGATAAGGAATTGGAAGAGGAAAGAAGGTTTCTTTGTTGAGCATGTTCTTGTATTCTGTTGGCAAGCGTGAGTCGGCACTCTTTTTCCTACTAGCAAGTGTTTTTCCCACGAGGTTTTCGCCTGAAGAGGTTTTAATGAGGTCGACGAGGATTTAATGGGATTGTTCTTGATTTGGTGGATTTCTGTTTGGTACGGAGCACGAGAAGAGGGGGTGTGTTGGAATTGCTTCTCGCCGCTCCGGTGTGGCGTGCCAACGTAAGCGACACCGCAGCGACAGCGGTGGCAGCAACGCCGTGGGGAGCAACGCCATAGCAAAGGCAGCGCCATAGCAACGGCAATCGCAAGGGGACCCTGGTAACGATGGCTTGGCACTCTTGCATAGCAGCGTCTTTAGTATTCTTCCTTCTCTACTCTTAGATACTTCTATATAGTAGTGAATAAGATACTCGTTACGTCTACCTTGGGCGATTTCATCACCCGTCAACAATCAAATCATCTCGTTCTGTCTCTATCTTTTTTTCTCTCTCTCTCTCTCTCTGTACTTGTGAAGACTCTCAAAAGAAAATGGTGATCGGGCAATCTTTAACACAAAGTGGCAAGGGACCGAGCTGTCGGCCCCTTGCTTCGCGAGTGTGTCGGCCCTCTCGTTGCCTCTACTGTTGCAGTGAGATGGGCACCAGGTGATAGAGATTTGCCAGCCAAGGGTGCACAGGTCTTCGATAGAGTCGAGGGCCCGTCGAGCATTTTTGTGGTTGTGTTTGTTAAAGTTTAATGTGGCCATTGCCACTTGGTTGTCGATGCAGATGATGACTGTGCCCCGTGGGGCTGTGGTGGTGAGGAGATTGGAGACTGCTTCTTGGACCGCGTGTAGTTCGGCATCATACACCTCAGCCCAGCTACCTAGGTGACAGCTGCCCTCATCCAGTCGGTATAGGTGTTGGTCGCCGCAGTGGTAGATTGCCCATCCACATCCAGTTGACCCATTGTCGAGTTTGGAGCCGTCTGTGTAGATGATTATGGTGTGATTTTCTTGTGATTTGAGCCATTGTTCGTGGAGTTTTTGAGGTCGGGTTGTTTTGTCTGGGTTCGGAGATGGGGTGACGGTGACCCCCTCTGCCGAAGATATACTTGTCCGGTTTTCCAGTTTGCCCATTACCAAGTATTTGCTTAGATTGTATAGGCGGTGGAGCCCCAGGAGGCTGGGGGAGGTGTTTGGTGTGGCCCGCGGGGGGCCCAGTGCATGATGGGATGGGAGGAAGTGGAGGCGTATAGCGTATCGTAGTGACAGGTAGTCCAGGTATGCTTCCAGGGGTGGTAATTGGGCGAGTGTGAGAAGGTTGGAGATTCTGGTGTTGAGTGGGAGTCCTGTGATGCATCGGGCGATCGAGTTATAAGTGGTGCTGAGGGTAGCTGTTACCATTGGGGTGCCTGTCCACCATGCTGGGGACGCCCAGAACATGGTCGGCAGTACCACTGTCATTGCCAGATAGTGAGCGATGTGTGCGGGGATGCCATGTGACCGGTGCTGTAGGAAGCCTAGGGTGCCAAGTGTTTTGTTTCCTTTGGCCGCGGCCATTGTGGCGTGGTGGAGGAAGCTGAGTGATTCGTCGATGAACACTCCCAGGTATTTAATCTGGCATGGTGCCATGATGGTGTTGTTTCCAATTCGGAAAGGGGGGTGTGAGGCGAGGCTTTTGTTTTTATCCTTACTGGTGAGGGGGAGGCAGTACAGGAGTTCCGTTTTTGGGGGGGCAAAGGTGATTCCCAGGCGGGATCCCCTCTGTAGGTGTTGGTCTGTCCTTTCTTCGAGTAGGGTGTTGGCTCTGGACACAGTGGGTGACATTTGGACCATGCAGACGTCGTCTACGTAGGAGGTGTCGGTTGCATCGGAGGGGTGATGTTGTTTTTCCAGCATTACGTTGCTGTACATGAGGAAGAGAATTGGTGAGATGGGGGATCCTTGTGGTAGGCCGCACTCGTACAGTTGGGGTTGCTCGGTCTGTTGATCAAAACCAAATGCGAGTTTCCAGTCCGTGTTGAATGCTGTCACCCAGTTCGTGAGGTAGAGCGGCATCCGCCGTTGCATCATAACCTCTCGGAGTGTTGCCGGGTGGACCTGGTTGAATTCACCTTCGATGTTATGGGTGAGTACCGCCGGTTGTAGTGGGAATTTATTTGATGCTTTCTTCTGGCTGATTGCCTTGGCGATCGGGTCGATTGTTCTGAGGAGGGGGTCAACTGCGTAGTTCTCTGCCTGAGCACCCATCTGTGAGGGGTGTGTGGCCCTGCACATTTGTGCGGTGTGGGCTAGTCGTTTCGCGATGATGGTTTCTAGCAGTTTGCCGAAGCATGATAGAAGTGAGATTGGCCAGTACGATTTGGGTTGTGAGTAGGATTTCTTGCCGGGCTTGGGGATGACCACGCAGTTGGCTGTCTTCCATTCTGGGGGGTGGACACTCCAGGTGAGGCAAGCTGTAAAGAGGTTGGGAAGGAGGAGTGGGGCTGCTTCGTTGAAGTGCCGGAGGGTGGTGTAGGAGATGTCGTCTGGTCCTAACGATGTGCCGTATTTCAGGTGTGCGATGGCCAGGCATGTTTCGTGTATTGTGACTGGTCTTGTGTGGTGGCATATGTCTCTCATGTGGGTGAGAAGGTCAGGGGGGAGGGGTGTCCACGGGGCCGTGTTGACTGAGGGGAAGAGTGCATTCCGTAGGCCTTTGCACTTGTCTCCGAAGTCAGATTGTCCCTTGAGTGGGGGGATGGGCTTGTTGTGGGTGCTGTGGCGTTGGATTGTTTTCCAGATGGTTCTGGTTGTTGCATTGTGCAGTCAGTGAACATGGTATGCCATTTTTGCGTTGCATACCATTGTCATCCATTTGCGATGTTTGTATTGGCTGTCTTGTCTGTTGGTGTGGGTGGGGGTAAGACGGGTTCTTCTATCTGCCCGTTTGGTGGCTTCTTTTGCCAGTGTGAGGCTGTGGTTCCACCAGGGTGCCTCCACCTTCCTTTGGCTTTCGTACGGGACGGTGGCTTCTGTGGCCTGGTGGATGAGGAGGGTGATGTTGCTGATTGCGGGAAGGGTGGCTTCCGGGCCTTAAAGGTCTGAGAGGTCCATTCGCGTGGCTTGTATGTGGCTGCCGAAGCTGTTCCAGTCAGCTTTTGCCCAGCATAGGTAGGGTTTAGGTGGTGGGGTGGTGTATGGCAATGACAGGGTGAGGGTCAGAGAGCTGTAGTCTGAGGTGGTATCATCGTCGATTGCTAGTGAGAGGGCAGACCTACCATATAAACCCACGTAAAAAAGTTGTAAGACCTATGGCTGCCTTGTATAAGCAAAGCCAGTTGTGTAGCCGTTATATAAGTATATTGAAAGCAAATATATCTCATAAGGACTCTGTACGGCTTATTTTAAAATCAGGCGAATGTTCTCACAACCCTAAAATCCTCAGAATTACTATAAAATACCCACACGACGAAAACCATTATCAAGTAAATGGGTCTTTGCATTTAATAAGCGTTGTAACTGTGCTCCAGCATATGTAGTCATTATTGACAGGTACGGCCTTAGCAGTTGATCATAACTGTGAAACTAACAGGCTTTGCAGAGCATTAAGAAAAAACCAGCCCTGAGAGCCAAAACCATTAGACCACCACATCCTTAATTTCTTTATAAGTGTAATATAAGCATTCAGTGAGCCATATTCAAAACTATGCTTCTCTTGCTTGACACGTCTGTCCAACGCTGTCCGATTTCTGGTTGACCCCTCCCTCCGCTGTATACGAAATTATCTGAGTACATACATTTTTTTGCTGATGAACATCCCCCTCAGAAAGCATATTGTTCATATCCAACTCGTCCCCACCGTCATCCCCACCGTTGTCCCCACCGTCGTCGCCACTGTTGTCCCCACCGTCGTCCCCATTCTCAGGTGTATCCCGAGCAGCATCATCCTCGTCAGTGTTTTCCACACCTGCATCCTCCTCGTCGGCATCATTGCCTTGCTTCGAGGTTCGGCCATTGCACTCTCGTCGTTAGTGCTACCCGGCACACCTCCGACAATATTTCTCGGCGGTATCACTGACAGTCCCAAATCGACCCGAAGAGGTATGGGCTCAGCAAGGAATGCTGCTAACAGATTGGGGTCCAGTAGCCGGGAAGGAGCGGGATCCATCGGCGGTAACAATTCCACAGCAACCTCCATCTCCACGGCAACCTCCGCCAACTCAACGACACCACAACCAACACCAGCCCCACCACTACCTTCACCACTGTTCTGTGAATATTTCAACAACCAACGTTCCAATCGAGAATCAGACAACAGGAGGTGATCAGCCAAGGTGCAATCTATCATCTGTGATCATCTTTAAAAAACTTAATTGGTTTTGCATCGCTGGCTGTGGATTGCGATAGGGGTTGTGAAATACATGGGTGTTGTAAACGAACCGACCCATGTTGCCACAGCAGTTTTTTGCATTTGGACTTTTGTAACTAACAACCGCCGTCTTGTTCATCACCTTAGAGAAACTAGACGTCAGTCCCGAAAATCAGGATGTTGAGCACTGCTAACCTGACCGAATAGGTCTGTTTCTACGTATACGCATGTTAGAACATCACCTACATCGCGATCCTGTGCTGTCACTTCCAATATTCTATGATACTGATCATATCATTATTATTGGTATGCCACGGATTACTGGATTATGCCCACACTTCGCTCAACGCTGGAGATAAACTGGATCAGGGTGATGGTAAAACAGGTTACTGGTTGGTGGAATGGATGGTACAGCATCTATGAATCTATATGTACAGATTGCAGTCGGGACTAGTGGGAGTGGGTATGGTATAGGATATTGGATGTGGGCAGCCAAGAGAAGAGGGATAGGTGGTCAGATATACAAGTGTTCATGAAGAAAGAGCACGAACAAATGATCAGTATCATTAAGTGAGGAGTATTGTGTGAAATTAGGCTTACAGTAGAAGTAGACATTACATAATGTTCCAATTTCAAGAACCCTTACAAACGAATAGGCCTTAGTAAGCCTTTCGCGTTGGTAGTTATTATGGTGTCCTTATGAAATCCTTCTGAGCCATGAGGCTTGGTGACTTGTAATGATTATATGGGACTTACACGATAGGAATGGTTTGAATGTTTGTAAGGGTTATCTCTGTCATAATTGACAATAAGGATTATGGCCTGAAATGCCTGACTCAGCCTTATTTAGTGGGAAGTCTGTTGGTCGAAATTATACAAATATAACTATAAATTTTTCATAAGGGTTTTTGAAAAATCGTCCTCATATAGGGCAGCCATAGGTCTTACAACTTTTTTACATGGGTTTATATGGTAGTTGTGTCCCCGTGGGTGAGACATAGGTCGATGGTGGAGGGGTTGCTTCCATTCCTTGGATGGTGGGTGGGGATTGCTGGTTTGTTTTGGAGGTGGAAGTTGTTGTGTTCGAGCCAGTGTGAGATGGCATGGCTTGCGGGGGAGGTGCAGGCTGTGTGGGGCAGGGGGCCCTGCCACCATGGGTAGTGCGTGTTGAGGTCGCCCATTATTAGGCAGTTTGCTGGGATGTTGAGCAAGGGGAGGAGGGCTGCCAGTGGTTCTGGTCTTCCGGGTGAGTACAGGTTGAAGATGGTGAAGCTAGTGGTGTGTTGTTCTTGTTGCAGTGTGATGGTGGTGCCTAGGAAGGAGTCCTGGGCTGTGAAGGTGGTGGTGGCGCTGAGCCCGGGGAGTTGACGTATGTATGTGGCGCATCTGGGCTTCATAGGTGTTGGGAGGAAGAGGTTGAAGTTCGGTAGGAGTGGTGGGTTTCCATGTCTATTGCACCATGGTTCTTGAATAAGGCAGATAAGGTTTTCTGTTTTTCTCGCAAAATCTTGGTGTGTTGAAATCGTAGTTGCATGGCCTCTCGTGCAGTTCAACAGCTGCATGGACCCGACAGCGTGTGAGGGCATTTTATTCGGCTACTTCCGCCATGGGGGCGTCTTCCGGGTTGGTTGTGGCATTCGTGTTCGCGTTGTTGTTGAAGGATCGGATTTTGATTCGCTCAGGGCAGTTGGGGTCGCTGGCCTTGTGGGGGGTCTGGCAATTGGCACAGCAGATTGGCGGGTGGGTGCAGGCTGGGCCTTTCTTGCAGTTCGGGATGGTGCAGGGGTGGTCTTTGGTCTCATGGGCTTCTGCGCAGATGGCGCAGCAGGAGGGGTTCCTGCACAGGGCTGCCGGGTATCCATAGCCCTGGCAGTTGCGGCACTGCGTGCTTCTGCCGTACGAGATGTAGTCATTGAGTTGGCATTCGCGGTTGCAGATCGTGAGGTAGTGTCGTCTGATGTCGGCCATCTTGACACTGCCGGTGAGGGTCATGACAATCATGGAGGTTGATTTTTGTTCGCGTCGGTCTGCCAGGGTGAGCCAGCACGGGATCTGTCCTTGGGTTAGTTGGGGGTAGTTTGTGGCGATGCTGTTAGAGATATCGGGTAGGGAGAGGTGGGTAGGGACGCCGTGCAGGAGGAACTGGCTGAAACGTTTCCCTATTTCCACCTTCTTGCATTTTCCGTAGTAGGAGAGTGTAGTAGGAGGATTCCCGCAGTCGTGGACACCATGCCTAGAGTGGCTAGCATGGCCGCTAGCATGGCTTCTAGAGCTCGTGGGACTTAGCAGATGGCTGCCCTAAGGGCTTCTGTAGATAGACAGTCACACACTAGCGCTAGCACATGGACACTTGTATAAGTGTCCGGTGCTCCCCTCTTTAGAATGGACATGTTTCTCGCGACCCCTCAACTGGTATCAACACTTTATTTTCTCTGCCCCGCACGACCAGCGGCGAGCATTCTTTATTTTCCCTGCCCCGCACGACCAGCGGCGAGCATTCTTTATTGCACCGTGTGACGAGCGGCGAGCGGAAGGAGGGGGCAGAAACATCAAGATCCCGCGAGGACAACGAGAAAATCGAGAAAAACGAGGAAACCACATGACGAGACACGGGATGGCCCAGTGAACGGACTCTCACGTGAAAAGTAGCTGCGGGAAGGTGTGGCGAGCGGTAAGTGCGGGGCCAGCGTTTCGGGGCCCATACCTTACATCTCACCAAGCTGTTGCCAGTCACATACAGTGCGCTGACCTTCAAGAAAAAGATACTCACACGCCGTATTCACACACCATATTCACACGCCGTACTCACACGCCGTACACACACGCTGTCCAGCAGTCTCAACTACCTGTTCACCGGGCTGAGCTACTGCCTATATAACCCGTCCATCGGGCAGAAGCGCTGAGCATTTCCAAAGCGCGGCGAGCATTTTCAAAAAAGCGCGCCGAACAAAACAAGGCATGCCGAAACAGTGAGCAATGTCAAACACCCCGAAACTCTGGCCAGAGCCAGGCCAGCTACTTGAGTGGATTGGTGAAGCGAACCTCTCGCGCGATGAAAACGCGGTAGTCATAGCTGTTTCAGCCGAAGCGGTCCTAAATGCCTACGCCCAGTGGTACGACAGTCACCGGGAGGCTTCTGTGAAGATTGCGGATCTGGCAGCACTGGAGCACCGACTTTGTAAGGCAGAGGAGGAGATGGCGGTTTGGACGCAGCGCTGCAATCACCTCTTTACCATCAACGAACAAACCACAAAACTACAAGATAGGGCCCCGAGCCAAAACCTGACCGTTCAAAAAATCAAGCCACATGAGCCAAAGAGGTTTGATGGTTCCCAGGACTTGGAGGTTGTCGCTCAATTTCTCAAAGACGTGCAGCACTATGTTTGACAGGGTGGAGCAGTCTGTCAAAAAGCGTCCAAAGACAATCAGAAGATCGACACCTTCTGGCGTTTTCTCACCGCCAAAGTGTTCCACTGGTTCGAGAACTGCATGAAGAAGCAGGGTGTGGATACTATCTCACCAAAGGATTACAACTACAATACCACATGGGACGCCGTGAAGGTCCTCTTCAAGCGCCAGTACGTTCCGGAACGGGCTATTTCGGTAATCCGCCGCAAATGGTATACGTTGAAGTTCAATCGCCCGCAGGTTTTGAAGTTCAACCAGTGAGCATTGGAGCTGATCACCATTCTGCGCGGGCCACTCACCATTACGAGGGAGAATCCGCTGTGGGAGGAATACCTGATCACGCTGCCAGAAGCGACGCAAAATGATATATCCCAGCAGGCACGCCTTATGGATATACTCGGTGGCGATAGTCAGAAGCAGATGACGCTGTCCGGCATGATGGATATCATCGCCATACGGACTCTGCCGTTTATGTCGATGCCGTCCGGTAGCGTCACCCAGGCCCAATCTCCAGCTGGGCCCCCCCCCACCGCGCACGGCGACCCGATGGACTTGAGAAATATCGAGAATGACGAACTGAATGCAGTTGTTGACGGAAAGATACAGTGTCACCGTTGCCTCGGGTTCGGTCACATCGTACACCAATGCGGCACTCCAGCCACGGATAACCGTACGGCGCAATTCAAGCCTTGAGGAGGACGTGAGGGAGGGCGTGAAGGACTCCAGAAGCGTCATCCACCCCACCAGCCGCCACCTACGCAACAGTCACTGTACCATCAGTCATCCCAACAGCCGCCACCTATTCAACAGCCACCGTACCGTACCAACCAACCAAATTGGCGTGCACCGGTCAAGCGCTTGAACAATGTCGACGATCCAGAGGCAAGGTCCAGTGCATACTTCGATGGAGGTTGGTCAGAGGAGGGAATGCCGGATGAAAATGGAGGATTGACGGACTTGTTGGATTTGGGTGGATCGGATTGTGATCAGACCAGTAAGTTGGCACAGAGCGAGGGAAAAGGGGCTCAGTAGGAGTGACACAGCGTCCTCCTACTAGAGAACGAGAGGCGGCGAGACTTTATTTGACAAACCTTAATGTTATACGGAAGAACATTAATGATAAAAGTGATTTGTTATGTTTTTACGCTAAAGTCCAAACCTCTCATTCCAAAACTCGCTCAGCCTACACCCTAATGGACCCGGGTGCATCTCACTGTTATATCGACACCACTTTTGCACGGCAGCTCAGCTTACCTTTTCGACATGCTGGCCGTATGACAATAGTCATGGCTGGAACCAAACACCCTCCCTAGGATAGATACCAGGTCTGGCTTAACAGACGTATACGGGGCAGCACGGGGAACTATGCAGATGTTACCGGTTGGTACACTGTGTTTGATCTTAAGGGCGCCTACGACATTATTATTGGAAAAAATTGGCACTCGAGAACGCACCATTTACTGGATTCTGACAACGTCTTGCACCTGTTGGATGCGGACTGGTCTTTACTGACAGATGGTCGATCGGCATTCGTTCCTAGGCTTTTCTTAAAAGGACTTCGACCTCACTAGGGCCGCTACCGGGAAGTTCACAACCACTGCGAAGCGGTAGCTCAAGCGGCATCCATCAACCTGATTTCCGCAAACGAGACACGACGGGCAATGACAAAATCCAGTGGCAACAGGATATTTGTGATCGACATCTGTGAACGATGGGTGGGCGAGGAATTTGGTGAGGATGAATCCGTCTTTGCGGATCTGGGGAAATGGAGAGTCCAAATCCGTCGGGACTTTGACGATCTCTTTCAGCCACTGCGTGGCGTTCCACCACCAGGAGAACATGATTTCCGTATCCATACCGATCCGACAGCAAAAATTCCACACCGCCAGCCGTACCGAATGACACAGTTCGAGAGGAAGGAATTCGAGGTACAGATTAAGAAGTTGCTTGCAAATGGGTGGGTGACGGACTCACATTCACGTTATGCAGCACCGATAATCTTTGTGAAAATGCCTGACGCCACGCTCCGAATGTGTGTCAATTACCGTGGATTGAACGCAATAACGGCTAAAGACCGGTACCTTTTGCCGTACATTGAGAATTTGCTGGATAAGCTTCACGGAGCATGGGTTTTCACCAAACTGGACTTGGCTAGCGGATACCAGCAGGTACGGATGCATTCAGACGACTGCCACAAGACCGCATTCATAGCGCTGGACGGATTCTACGAGTATAAGGTTATTCTGTTTGGACTTGCAAACGCGCCAGCCGCTTTCATGCGTATGATGCACAAGATATTACCTCCACACCGCCGAAACGCAATCGTATACCTTGACGACGTGCTCATCTTTTCAGGAATGCTAGCAGAACATAAGGCACATGTGGAAGGTGTGCTGCAAGCATTACGGAATGCACATTTGAGTCTGAGTGAGGCCAAATGCGTGTTTGGTACTCTGGAAACGTCGTTCGTCGGTTTCAGAGTGAATAAACACGGTATTTACACCGAGGAGAAGAAGGTCAGAGCCGTACAGGATTGGCCAACACCCAGAACGCCTACGGAACTTCACAGTTTCCTTGGTTTAGCGGGTTACTATAGGAAATTCGTTCCGAAATTCACTCACCAGGCCATCTGCTATATGACCTTGCCGCAAAGCCCAGGAACGACTACATGTGGACCAGTCAACACAGGGAGCAGTTTGGAGACCTCAAGCAGGCACTGATATCTGCACCGGTCCTGGCAACGCTGGATCCGGAAAGCGATTTCATCCTACGAACCGATGCCTCGGACCCGGCTATTGGAGGTGTTTTGGCTCAAAAACAGCTGTTTGAAGGAAGATTGGTAGAGCGGCCACTGAGATATTTCTCAAGGAAGCTACACGCAGTTGAGTCGAGATATCCAGCATATGACCGTGAACTTCTTGCGATCAGCACAAACTTGGAACATTGGGCCTGCTACGTCCACAGTCGAAAACGCACCACCATTTATACAGATCATGCGTCGTTGCAATATATTCTGGCGCAGAATAAACTGACAAGCCGTCAGTGGCGTCACCTTGACAGGCTCCAACAGCACGATTACGAGGTAAAGTACTTTCCTGGAGTGGCGAATGTGGTGGCAGACGCGCTCAGCCGGATTGCCTACACTCAGGGAGGGCAGTCAGAAGTCAAGCAGCCAAAAGCCGATCCGCAGCACCTCAACATCGTCGAGATGCGTGTATCAGCCTCAACCGAGTGGCTAAACAATGTGCGAAATGGCTATGCAGAAGACGCGATTTTTGGCCCCGTTCTATTATATCTGAGCAATACCGACAAAAAGGAGACAAAAAGGCAAGCTCGAAACAGACTCGTCGTATTCAGGAACGAGCAAAGTCGTACACACTCGAAGAAGGCCTTCTGTTCTATAAGCCGTCAGGCGGAAAGCTGTGTATTCCGAAGTCCATGAGAGCACATGTGGTTCAGGAAGCACATGATGCTATGCTCCGCAGCGGACATAGCGGTATCGCAAAAACAGCATCAGCGGTCGGTTCACAGTACTACTGGCCAAAGTTGACAAATTCAATCGCAGAATGTATTGCTGGATATGATGTATGCCACCGAATCAAACACATGAATGCCATGCCGTATGGACTTCTACAGCCGCTACCGATTCCACTCGAACAGGCCGAACGAGTAAATATCGATTTTGTCACCAAGTTGCCAACATCGGAAGTCAGCCACGATGCAGTAGCAACAATTATCGATCCCCTAACGAAGCGAGCACGGTGGATTCGTGTTAAAGAAGCCGATCTCACCGCAGAGAAGTTTGCGACAGAGTTCATCGACGGTTATGTACGGTCGCGGGGGCTGCCTGTATCGATTGTGTCCGACCGGGATACCCGGTTTACCTCCGGCTTCTGGCAATCGTTGTGTTCACAACTCGGAATCAGGCTCGGATGTCTATGGCATACCATCCGCAATCGGACGGCCAGGCGGAAAATGCGAATGCCACTCTGGAAACGTTTTTGAAGGCATATATAGCACAACTCAAATCCCCGAGCAGTGGAGCCGTTTGTTGCCACTGGCGGAGTTTACCTACAATGTGGCAAAGCATAAGGCTATAGGCATATCGCTGTTCGAAGCAGATATTGGATACATTCCGAGACTTCTACTAGATCTGTTGGCACCAGGACCACGGACGCCAATATCGCGACCGGGAACGGAATACGCAGAACGCCTCGTCAAGATCCTACGAATGCTTCGAGAGCAAATGGAAGAAACCCAGCTGACAATGGTGTCGGAAGCGAACGAGCATCGCCAGCCGCACCCGTTTCAAGTAGGCGATTCAGTATTCCTGGACACCCGTTTGCTGCCAGTCAGCTATGCCAATGTCAATTCCACTGCCAACGACAACGTCAACTCGCGAAAGTTTCAACATCCGTACGCCGGTCGGTTTACGATCCTGAAGTCTGCCGGTGGGAATCTGTTTGTTCTCGACATCCCAGCACACTGGCGCTTACACCCGGTCTTCAACGTCGCACACCTCAAACTGTCGAAGGTCGACAAAACCTGTGAACACTCACCCCCACCACTGCTATGCTCCACCGCTACCGTTGAGTACAAGGTTGAGTCGATCTGCCAGCACAGAGGCACCACGGTTCGAGATCTCAAATATCTGGTCAAATGGGTCGGCTACACTGACTCTATGTGGGAACCGCTGGCGAACCTGAGAGGCAGCAGCAACGAGCTGCTGGGTGAATACCACGCTACGAATGGCCTACCAGTCTACCGGTGGATGGAATGGGAGTGACAGGAGGTGTAGACGATGTGTGGTGGGCTGGGTATATTTTGCTGTTTTCGGTTGCGCTGGAGTGCACTTTGTTACGTTCAGGGTTATTGTTATAAGCTGGGTTTGTCATTGTTTTTTTTGTTTTTGTTGTTGTTTTTTTGTTTTTTTTTTGTTTGGGGGCGGCGCTTGTTTTATTGAGAGGGAAGTGGTTGTAGGAGGAGGATTCCGGGCGTCGTGGACGCCATGCCTAGAGTGGCTAGCATGGCCGCTAGCATGGCTTCTAGAGTTTGTGGGACTTAGCAGATGGCTGCCCTAAGGGCTTCTGTAGATAGACAGTCACAGACTAGCGCTAGCACACGGACACTTGTATAAGTGTCCGGTGCTCCCCTCTTTAGAATGGACATGTTTCTCGCGACCCCTCAGAGAGGGCGTCTGCGATGATCTTGGCATAGTCTTCGTAGATGATGTTGTTTTGGGTATTGCCGGTGGTGAGGATGATGGATCCGTGCATGGTAACTCGGGTGCGGAGGAAGGGGGGTGCGGTTACGTCCTGGTTGTCGACCAGGGCTTTGTTGACTCGGTGAAGTACGGCATCAGAGATGGCTTGACGGGCACTGTAGCTTTGTTCAGTGCAGGCGGCGGCTTCGGTGGGGGTTTCAGCTCGGAAGTGGCACGTGACCTCACGTTCAGCCTGGGGGTACATGGTCGGGACGAGCTTGGGTGGGGCCGGCTTCTTCTCTTGGCTCCTCTTTCACAGGTTCTCCCATCCTTCAACGTTGGTGGCATGAGTGGTTTGTTCGGTTGGCGATTGTGGCTGGGTGGTCGGGGTCTTGGCGGCGTCAGCGTATGTACGGGTGGTGGGGCGGGTGTTCGTAGTCATGTTCGGTTCGTTGTTATCGGCGTTGTTGTTGTTTGCACTCTTCTCCTTCCTCCTTCTCTCTTGCTTCGGGTTGGCGTTGGTGGGGGCACGGGCCCCAGTCGGTTACGCGGAGGGGGCCGGCCTACGTTCGGTTGATAGGAGTTGTTGTTGTCTCTGGGTGACCCGGGTTCCAAGCAAGGAGATTTGTTTGGAGAGTTCGTTGGTGGCATTGTGGATTGTAACATCGTTTTTAGTGAAGAGTTGCTTGATCTTCACGATGATGGTCCTGTAGAGTTGTTCCATAACGTTGTTGGTGATTATTTCGAAATCGGCGCGCAGTGCGGCGTGGTCGGGGCTGATTGGGGCCTCCATCTGGGGGGCTGTGTTGGTGAATTCATTGGCATCTCTGCCAATTGCCTGGGTCTCGGTGATATGTTGGGTGGGCTGGAAGTCCATAGCATCGTCGTTTGTCTCCTTTTCTCCTTCTTCTTCGTTCTCATCACCGGAGTCGGATCCGTATTCGGATGCCGCTTCGTCGTCCTCGCGTGCTCGCTTGGCAGGGGAGGGGGACCGTGAGGTCGCAATTCGGGGTGGGGGCTGGAGGGTTTGCTGGGCGGGGTTCGGTGCAGAAATCTCTGCGGTGGCTGAAGTGTTGGGGCGGAAGAAAGAGTCGAGGGATCCTTGACCGGGGTTGGGAAAATAGGCAGCGACAGAAGGGAAAATTCCCAGGAGGGTTCTGGAGGGGTGCGGCCTCTAGTTAATAAACTATTGACTGACTCCTGAGGTGGGTTTCCGGGGTTGTTGAAAACTTAATTGGAGAAGAAGATTTTTGGTGTCGCGAAAACAGTGAAGTTTTGGGGGGTGTTGTGAGGATAATAGATTGTGTGGAGAAGAATCTCCAGACTAGCTACCGCGCCCTTCCTTTATACTTTTGCTTCCCTCTGTGGAATCACAGCTTGCCCGCAAGACTGACACAGTTCCTCCGTTTAACATCATGACTTGATCGCCGCGGCCAAGGAAAACACATGATTGCACTCGGCCGCTGCGCGGCCAACACTCTACTCGTGGCAACAGGAGAAAGGACGTGCAAGCAGTAACAGTAAAGGAAAGGAAGACTGATGTACAACTTAATCAAGGGAAAACAATACTCGTAACGAACATGTGAGAAGGACGCGCAAGCTCAATCAATAGGAGACAACAAACGTAGCGGACAGGAGAAGGACGTGCAAGCAACATAGAAGAAACAAAGGAGAGAGGTCTAGACCGGCCAGTGGTCAGGGATATCGCTACCAGAGCGATATGGCGGAGATTGCTCGAGGTGCCTAAGCGCGGAGGATGACCGCGGCTGTGGCAGCGGAAACGAGGACGAGCCACAGGGCGACAAGGGTGAGAGTGGCACCGGCGCTGGCGCCAAGGAGCCTGTCACGCCAGGTTCGTGACAATGCATGTGGCTGATACATCGGGATCGCCCCCTATCCATTCGCCCCATCCGCCCACCAATAGAGCTTAAACCGAGACATACTCATAGCATTGATGATTGGTTCCATTCTCTTCATAGGGTAATTGGTCTTGATCGTGGTATTGTTGATTGGGCAGTAGATATGGACCATCATTAAATCTCCGTTCTTCTTCACCGGGAACTTGCAGCTGGTACTCCAAAGCGAGTTGACCCAGTCTATAATTCCAGCATCCAGAAGTTCGGGTAGGTGCTTTTTCTGCCATTCCGCTTCCTTCTGTGTATACAGCTTGGGCTTCGATCGGATGGGGTGGCATCTTATTGTCGGAATCCGGTGTTCTATCAGATCCGTGGCTGGCAACTTCTTCACATCATTGCAGAACCGGTCCCTCCATGTGTACAAGAGTCGGAGCGCTCGTGACTTCTCTTCCTTTGCCAATTGCTCTCCAATCTGTATCTTCTTTCCTTCACCTTGGTTGAACCATTCCAGGATTTCTTCTTCCGAGCTTGTCCTGTCTATGGTCCTTAGGCTTTCAGCTGGTCACCGATGTGTCGGGAATCCCAGCGTGTTCCCAAAGGCTCGTTGCAACTCTCCATCTGATTCAGGATTTCCTTCCTCCATGGCGTTTCCTTCCATCCCCTCTCCTTGAATTCCGACGTCCCCGGCGGTCCTTGCAACTCCCTCTTCGAACTCCCGTATCCACTTCATCTGCTCCTTCCAAGAAATCCATGGTTCTGGCAATCTCTTCCTCCCTCTGCGTCTGGACACTGACTCCCATTTCATCCATCTTGCCCAGTCCTCCCAGTCTCCTCCTCCTCCAAACAAGTCCCTCTCTCCAGTCTCCAACAATAACAAATAACAGTTCTCACATCACTCATCAACCCTGTCGTCACTCCGGAATTGGGCTCTACTACCCCTATTCCTTCCCGCCATGCCCACTCTCCCTTCTCTGTAGTCCTTCTCTTGTAATTTTCTCCTCCTCTGATCTCAGCTTTCCCGTTCCTCGCCGTCTCGGTATTCTTGTCTCTTGTCGTCTCGTCTTTCTTCGTCGCAGTCTTCTCATTCCTTCTTGTCACTTCTTTCGTTGTCTTGATATTCTTGTCTCTTCTAGTCCCTTCTTTCGTCGTTGCAGTCTTCTCATTCCTTATTGTCACTTCTTTCGTCTTCTCAACATTCTTTTCTCTTCTAGTGGCTTCTTTCGTCGTCGCAGTCTTCTCATTCCTTCTTGTCGCTTCTTTTGTTTTCTTGATATTCTTGTCTTTTCTAGTCGCTTCTTTCGTCATCTCGCTCTTCTCATTTCTTTTAGCCTCTTCTTTCATCTTCTCGGTCTTTTCGGTCTTCTCATTCTTCTCATTTCTTCTTGTTGCTTCTTTCGTCGTTGCCGCCACGGCGTCCTCGGCGACCCAATACTCCTCCTCCGATCCTTCTGAATGCTTACACAATTCAATCGCCTCTTCTAAATATCTATCCGTAATCCTCAAAGAATCAAACAAATTATCAGCAACATGCACCTCCGACTCACAGTCCGCAATAACATCCTTCTCAAACTCAAAGCACTACTAAAATTACTAGAATGTATTCTGCTGTAAGAAATATCTATGACCTCCTCAAACCTCACTACCTTCGACCTCACCGGTCCTTCACGCCAATTCCCAACCTCTACCAACTCTGAGCAATCAAAGACTGCTCCTAATTCTTCTGAAACCGAGCTGCTCTCATCCTCGCCGCCACTCAGAGGCCCAGCACCTCGTGGCGGACTCCATTTCCCAAGTCCTCATCCTCTGAGTACTCTTCGTCATCATTTTCGCTTGACTCAGAGTCTGCGCCCGAAGCATCCGTCTGATCAGAACCCTCTTCGATGTCCGTCTCGGCCTCAGCCACTTGAGCTTTTATCCTCCAGTAGAGTATCTCACACAGGTCATTCCGAGACATCTTCAATTCATCGACCGACTCCTCATCCAAGCCAGATTGTTCCGCTCCAGAGTCCACCATCCCAGTGCACAGTTGAGAGACGTCTCTCTTCTCTTGAAAAGACACCGACGAAGCTTCCATGGTGTATCAGTATCCAGCCATATCATGGATATGGTAAATGTCCTTGCTGTAGTCTCCCAGTGCTTGTACCTGCTTCATCCATCTTCAACCCAGGAGTAGCGTGTATGAGGATCGACCACCTTGCTCTGGCAGGCAATAGCACTGGATTGATGTAGTCACTCCAGACACTGTGACATCAAGATTCACATAGTATTTGATTTCATTGAATGTAGAAGCGGCGGTTTTCATGACTACATCGGTCTACGGGTGTAAAACCAGGTCCATCCGGTGGGCCAGTGACAAAGGCATCATATTCAGGACCGATCCACCATCCACAAGGACGCGCTTCAGGATTCCCGCAGGGTGGTTCCCTCCTACCTCAGTAACCTGGGCGGTCGTGTAAAAGTTGACGATCCTTCCCACAGACTCAGACAAGGGTTTTCCCATGGTTCCGGATCAATCAGCTGGGAACACTGGTTCGGTCTCGGACACAAGTTTCTCCTTGGCTTTCCGCTTTCTAGGCGGCCGCTCCTGAAGCAGTCCATAAGACACTTCTTGCCGGGTGTCAAGATCCTGCCTCGACTTCTCCGTGGGGCTCAACAGGCAATGTAGGCTGGGGTTTGTGGCGCGGGCGGTCCTACTCACGCTTCCGGCGTACTCACACTTCCGGCGTACTTACACGCTCTTTGTGGACTCGTTGTTCTCACACACCTTGCGTGGGCTCGTTGTTCTCCCAGTATCCGTCACGCCCGGCGTGGTCTCTTTGCGGCTCTTCTCACATGCCTTGCGTGGGTTCGTTGTTCTCACACGCCTTGCGTGGGCTCGTTGTTCTCGCGGTATCCATCACGCCCGGCGTGGTCTCTTCGCGGCTCTTCTCACACGCCTTGCGTGGGTTCGTTGTTCTCACACGCCTTGCGTGGGCTCGTTGTTCTCGCGGTATCCGTCACGCCCGGCGTGGTCTCTTCGCGGCTCTTCTCACACGTCTTGCGTGGGTTCGTTGTTCTCACACGCCTTGCGTGGGCTCGTTGTTCTCGCGGTATCCGTCACGCCAGGCGTGGTCTCTTCGTGGCTCTTCTCACACGCCTTGCGTGGGCTCGTTGTTCTTGGGGAGTGGTGGTCGCAGCACCGGTCACGGGGATAGAGAGGTAGGTCTGTGGAGAGAGATAATATTCTATTACGATCAAATGTGCTTTACCACTACAGGGTTTATGTACTCCTCCTCGCCGTACCACCCCCGTGGGGCTTCCATCTTTCCCTGTTACCGCCGGAAGAGCAAACAAACAAAAGGAAACAAACCAAGGAAATCGCGACAATGAGTGACCGTACAGAGGAACTCCTGACAAACAGCTACCTCTCTCAGCCCAGAATCCCAGCGCTTTGTAGGTACACGGTGAAGGAGAATTGCGGTGGAAGGAAACAACGGTAACAGAAGTAGTGCAATACTATTACCTTTGGTGGAACCTCTAGGCAGTCATGGTCGTGTCGGCTGCTGTGTTGTTGTCTTTTCGCAGTGCTGTCATGATTTTGGCGTAGATCGGGCAGTTTCGGTCAGAGGCTTTGTGTGGTTGCTGGCAGTTGGCACAGTGGATGGGTGGGTGTCTGCAAGAGTGGCCTGCTTTGCAGTTTCCGATTGCACAAGGGTGTTCGCGGGTGGGGTGTGGGAGGGCGCAGACTGCACAGGTGTATCTGGCATCAGTACAGCGCTGGGTCGGGTGCCCATACTGTTGGCATTTGTTTCATTGGGTGGAGGGGCCGAAGGAAATGTATTCGACGATGTTGCATTGGCGGTTAAAGACAGCGAGGCTGGTGACACCCAGTGACTTCTTGGTCATTTCACCAATAAAGGTGACGACCATGGATGAAGCCTCTTTGCCCTGACGTCGTTCGGGGCTGGTGGGCCATCGCGGTGTTTGACCCATTCGGAGGGTGGGGTAGGTGTTTTCGATTTCGGTTCGAACGGTTTCAGGGGTGGCGGCAGTGGGGACGCCGTGAATAATGAAACGAGTCCATCGCTGGCTGACCCTAGAGGAGGTGATTGGGTATTCGTGGAGTGCATCTTCGAAGATGGCGAGGTAGGGTTCGTAGCTTGTTCCCAGGTGTTGGGGTGCGACTGTGAAGACGAGGTTGTTGGTGGCAGTGATGTGTGCCAGGATAAAGGGTGGGTGGGTGATGTCGGAGTGGCTGGTGATGGTTTGGTTGATAACCTGGAGGGCACGGTCGGCGGCTTCCTTTCGGTCGTTTGGTGCAGTCGTCAGGTTAAAGATAAACAGTCTGTCTGCCGTTGGGTAAGCCTTCGGGAGAATGGTCTCCTTTCTGCTCTTCTTCTTGCTCTTCACCTCTGTGAACTCCTGTGGCTTTTTCTTCTCCGCTACCTGTGCGTAGGTAGGGTTCGTGGCCGTCGGGGGTTTGGCAGTGGTGGTAGGCGGTCGGTGGGTTTGGGGGGTTGCTGCCATGGCCCGGGCGGCTGGGGCAGTGACTGTGCAGGCTGGGCGGGTTGATAGTTTGGCGACTTGTTCAGAGAGTTTGGTGATGGTGTCGGTGAGTGTACAGATGTGCTTCTGCATCTCCAGCTCCCGGTCCTTCATTTCTTGGAGGCCCGGGATTCTGACCGTAACGGCGTGTTGGGTGAGCTGGTGGCTGACTTCCTTGCAGACGAACTCGGCGATAGGTGCAAGGAGGTTCTGGGTGACTCTGTTGCCGGTTTGTAGGCTTTCGAACTAGATTTTCCACGCCACATAACTCGCGAGAGTGTCTGTGTCGTGGTCCCACTCTGGTGCATAGTCCACGCTGGGGTCCATGGGTTCAGTGTCCAGTGTTGACGGGGTGGGGATCGTGGCGGCAATTGTGAAGGTGGAGCCGGAGGCGACCGGTCGGCGTAGTCCCGTGACAACGGCTGCGGGTGGAGTCTGGGGGGTGGAGGAAGTGGGGTTGATTCCGAACGGGTTGGTGGTTGGGGTGATTGCCATGGCGACGTGGTGGAGATGTGGCCAGCTGGCCTCTTCTTGGTGCGGGAGTGGGTGTTGTTTGCTAACCGAGCGACCGCGACGCGGAGCAAAATCGGGCGTGCAGCAACAACAAAGAGGTGGGAGAGGACCAGCGAGATCGTAGATGGAAGCACCGTGGAGTTATGAAGCTCCTGAGGGTATTTCCAGCAAAATCGGTGGTGGGAATAAAAAGTTGTTTGGCGGCGAACGAAAATTTTGCGGTGGAGTGAAGGATAATCGATTGCATGGAGAAAGAATCTCCAGACTAGCTACCGCGCCCTTCTTTTATACCGTTTCCTCCACTGTGGAATCACAGCCTCCCCCGCAAGACTGACACAGAGTTTTCCCATCATGACCGCACCCAAGGAAACACACGATCCTACTCGGTCCTTCGTCCTTCCGCAACTAGCAAGGCAGACACACACAACAGTAGGGAAGCAACAAGGTAAGCAATAAACATAACACAGAGTAGAGCGAGGCAGACACGCAGACAGTAAGGAAACGTCAAGAGCAACAAGGTAAGCAATAAACATAACACAGAGTAGAGCAAGGCAGACACGCAGACAGTAAGGAAACATCAAGAGCAACAAGGTAAGCAATAAACATAGCACAGAGTAGAGCGAGGCAGACACGCAGACAGTAAGGAAACAAGCGGGGATGCCCTGGGCGGCCCGCGACCAGGTTCTGAGGAATATCGCTACTGGCGCGATATAGGCAGGGGCGGGGATGTTGCGCCTAGGCGCGTAGGATGACGGTGGCCGTGGCGGCGGAGACAAGGATTAGCCATAGTGTGGCAAGGGTGAGCGTGACGCCCGCGGCGGCGCCTAGGAGCCTGTCGCGCCAGGTTAGTGACAGTAGGTCCCCTGTCCAGACCGAAGCTCCGGCGAGGTCAGGTCGGACGGCGGGCGTGTGGCGGCGGATGATGGTGCGGTGGATGCGGGTGGTCCGGCTAGCCAGCGGCCGGGCTTGAAGTTGTTCGTTCATTCGCTGCTGCTCAGTGATGATGGCTCCCAGGGTCCAGGCCATTCTCTGGAGTTGTCGTTGGTCGGCGTCGTGTTGGTCGCGCATCGTCTGGGCCAGCAGGCGCTGGATCCCGTAGTTATGGCGGGCTTCCTGTATGACTGTGTTCTGTACTGTGGTGATGATTTCCGCCAGTAGGCAGATTTGGTTGTCCGGCGGTGCGGCTGCTTCGGCGTCAGGGTTTTCTTACGCGGGGGCCTCCTGTGGTGGGGTGATATCGGCCAGGGGAACGCGGGGGGCTGCAGCGCTGCAGCAGAGGTTGTGGTTTTCCATGTTCACAAGGAACCGGCATTCGGGGCAGACCCGCTTTCCTCGGTGCCAGTCCGCGCATGCTTTGACGGGGTTGAGATGCTGTTCACGGGTTACTTGGAGTAGTTCATCGGGGTGGGGAAGCGGACAGTCGCACGTGAGCGTCCGGCGCTGGCGGCGGCTCTGGCGGGGGTAGTAGTTGTTGTCCTTGCTCTGGCGGTGCGTACCGCAGTAGTCGTTGTAGCAGGCGGTCCAATGGAGAGGGGCGTGGTCGTTGATACGGGGCTGTCCTACAGCGGACATCGGCGTGGAAGGTGCGGCGGGGGGAATACCCCAATTGTTGTCAGGCTCAGTTGTGGTAGGGAGTTCGGGTGCAGGGTTGTTGTCGTCGGGGAAGGTCCAGCCTTCGTTGGTGTCGACCGTGGCGGTAGTGGACATGTTACTAAATTTCGGGGGCGGGTTTCTCCGGATATTCCTCGTGGAACTGTTGGATGAGGTTGAGTGAATTCTCAAAATTGCGGGCTGGATACCAGGTACGATCGGGGTTGTAGAAGTAAGTCCACTTGACTCGATACTGGATCTGGTTCCTATGGCGTCGGGAGTCTAGGATTTTCTCTACTTCCCACTCTTGCTGTTCTTTGATGACGATCGGAGGTGGAGGTGGCTGCAGGTGGCCGGGGATTGGTTTGGTACTGGCTGTGGGTTCGAGGAGGCTGATGTGGAAGACTGGGTGGATTTTGACAGTGGCCGGCAGGTCCAGTTTATATGCTCGTGAGCCGACTTTCTCCAGGACGGTGTATGGGCCGATCTGCTTGTGATCCAGTTTATTCGACGGCTGGGTTGTTCGGATGTTCCTTCGTCGGACCCAGACCTTATCCCCAGGTTCTATGAGCGGGTCCGGATGTCGTGTGCTGTTGGCTTGCTCAGCTTGAGCCATTTGTGCGTCCTTGATCTCGGCTCGGAGTTCTTCGTGGAGTTTTCTTAATGCCGTGACATATTCTGATACTGCTGGTGTTTCGTCATTCCGTGGCCCGAGATCCGCCAGGAATCGAGGATGATATCCGTAGTTGGCCCAGAAGGGGGTTATTGTTGTGGTTCCGGTTTGGGTGTTATTGTAACAGAATTCCGCGATTGGCAAGAGTTTCTCCCAGTCGTCCTGTTGATAGTTGCAATATGCTCTAAGGGCCTGTTTGGCAAAACCAACGGTCGCTCCTTCCGTTCTGTTAGGGTAACCGTTCGCGAGCCGCGAACGGTCAGGGGGGGGCAACGGTCAACGGTCTCTATGGCATACCTTTGTGTGTTTGTTAAAACTGACCAGTCACACCCCTGTCAAACGTAGTCTCCGCTGCACAAGCTACTGCGCAAGTGGCTGGGCATAGTTATCGTGGTGAGAAATTCTTCCTTCACCACTGTGATACCTCCAGCGTCAGCCAGCCACATCCTACCCTCCATATGAGGGAAGTCATGGGCTTCCGCGTTCTCAAGAACCCTTGCATCATTGGCAGCTCCTTCCCAGCCAGGGTAGACGTAGAAAAAGTACATATCAAGACTGCACCCGGCAAGAGCATTCTGTGAGATAGTTCCTTTTCGGTTTCGATACGGGGTTTGCTGAGCAGACGGGATATGGGCAAAGATGTGTGTGCCGTCGATGGCGCCGCGAACGTTCTTGAAGTATGACATCTTGCCCCAATCGGATCGTATACGCGTAGAGGTAATATCGGGAGGCAGCCGGACAAAACCGTGGTAGAGTTGCAGCATTGCTTGTAGGACGGTTCGGAAATGTCGCAAGATCATTTCCCCACTATGTTGAAACTGCGCTTGAGCCTCACGGTTGCTGGCATTGTGCCCCATAATCCACTGAAAAGACATCAACTGCTCTTCCATAGAAACATAGCGGCTTGCACGGAGAGTCGAATTCTGGGACAGCCAGTCGCAAAGATCAAGAAAGGTCGTGATTGGCATACGAAGTACTTCCAGGGCACGTCGTGGATTGGCATTCAATATTTCTTCGGTGAAAATTTTTCCGGTTTGGATCGAGGTTCGCACAGGGGTTTTCAAGAGAGATCGTTGATAATAGAGAGTAATAGCAATTATGGCGTTTTGCTCTCGGTGGTGCTGGCGCGATTTACTGCCAGGTGGCTGTGGTGAAGACATGATTTTTGGGGTATCTATAGGATGTTAGTGGAACGAACGGTCGCAAAAGTACCTCTTGAGGTCCTTTCGACGAACGGTCGTTTAGCGCCATTTCTGACCGTTCATTTTGCCGATCGTTCGACTTGCCAAACAGTGCATTTTTTGCGCGAACGGTTGCGAACCGACCGAACGGACGCTAGCAGAGGTGTCACACCAAAAAAGCCAACGGCCGTTCGTTTGCCAACCAGGCCCTAAGGTATTGCTCGAGTGTGGCATTGGCTCGCTCCGTCTGTCCATCGGTTTGTGGGTGAAATGCCGTGCTGAGGTTGCGTGATATTCCGAGAGCTTCCGTTATCTTCTTCCAGAAGTCCGAGGTAAACAACGACCCTCTGTCTGACACAATACTGCTCGGCAGTCCGTGGGGCCTAACTATCTGCTGGATGAAGTGGTCTGCTAGGTCTTCGGGGTTCATGGTGCCCTGGCATGCGACGAAGTGTCCCATCTTTGTTAGCCGGTCGATTATTACCCATAGCGCGTCCTTCCCGTTGCTTGTTGGTAGTGCTGTGATGAAGTCGATCGATATCGCGTCCCAAGGGCGGTATGGTAGTTCCAGCAGTTTGAGCAGTCCGAATGGCGCATGTCGGATTGGCTTGATCCGATGGCAGGTGTCACAGTGGTCCACGTATCTGTGGACGTACCTTCGTTGTCCTGGCCAGTAGAAACTTCGGCTAATGAGTTCCAGGGTTCTTGCTCGGCCCGGATGTCCCGCGGCTTGCACGTCGTGGTGGTCTTTTAATATGCGGAGTCGTAGGGTATCGTTGTCAGGCATCCATATGAGGCCATCATACATTAGTAACCCGCTGTTCTCCACGCATAATCCTAGCCGATCTTTCCGTCGCGGGTGGTCCCGTTTGCCTTCTTTCTCCGGATTTCTTGGATTTCCTTGTCTGCGGCGCTTAGTGCCCGTATTTCCCTCAGGAGTTCTTCGTCTATCTGAAGATTGATGGTTTCGGTTGTGCTGGCTTGTAGTGCTTCGAATGCTTCCTCCGGTAACAAGATTCGGCCGTGGTTCTGCCGATGCTTCATATCCCCTTCCCAGGGAGAGTCTCCTGACTCTCTAGAGAGGATGTCCGGTTTGCCGGCCAATTTCCCGGGTCGGTATTTGATTGTAAAGTCGTAGATGGCAGGTCGCTCGCCCCACCGGGCTTGCCGTAGGTTAAGGTCCTTCTTTGTTTTCCAATATTCGAGGTTTTTGTGGTCCGTCAGAATTGTGATCTTGGGTCCCGTGGTTTTGCAATAGGTTTCCCATTTTTGCAGTACGTCCACGATTGCCAGTAGCTCTTTGTCATGGATATCGTAGTTGCGCTCTGGGTCTTTGAGTTTCCTTGAGTAGTATGCTACAGGATGTAAGATCCCCTTTTCGTCGGGTTGGGAACAGATTGCTCCTATGGCATAGTCTGATGCATCCGTTTCGATGGTCACGGCTCGCTCCGGGTCGAAGTGCTGTAGTATTGGTTCCGTGATCATTGCTTTTTTGAGTGTCTCGAATGCCTCTTGCTGTTTATCACCCCATTCCCATGCTTTCTCCTTCCTTGTTAGGGAGGATAGGGGTGTTGTAATCTTGCTGTAGTCCTTGATAAA
>Ga0307508_10000354_pt1 | contig 55733 bp, 34 predicted proteins | sample 9_EM_MG_FD_203089 | JGI IMG/M metagenome (GOLD analysis project Ga0307508, IMG submission 203089) | Populus trichocarpa ectomycorrhiza microbial communities from riparian zone in the Pacific Northwest, United States - 9_EM | ecosystem: Host-associated > Plants > Roots > Unclassified | place... | reverse complement strand
GCATTCACCGTTACGGTAGCGGTGGCAGCAGGAAACACCGTTCCGGGTACCAACGACCAGGATACCTGGCTATAGTCGTTATTGGCATCACCGTCATTGCCGGTCACATCCGTTTTATAAGCCGCGCCCATATTGGGATATGCAGCATTTTGTCCATATAAAACACCGCTCCAGGAATTTTCTGTAACGCTCGACATAACGAAGTTATCGCTCAGCGGCTGGGGCGGACAGTTGTTATCCGATGCGCCGCAGCTATTGGTGGAATTATTGCAACCGGTATTGATAACACCGCTTATTTGCGCATTGTCGATAACAAACTTGTTGGAGCTCTGGTTACAGTTGGCCTGGAAAGTTATCAATACCCTGAAATTGACATCGGTAACAGAAGCCGGAAAAGTAAACTGGAAGCAGGTGGGGCCCCCCGCCGTCGGCAATGTTACGCCGCCGGGAATCGTAGCCAGCACATTGGAAACAATATCCACGTCCTGGATGCTCGTCACAGAACTCTTGATAAACTGTATATTCATCGTAGTGGCGCAGGGTAGGCTTAATACGCTGTTGTAATTGGCGTTCATCAGCCAGATATTAAGGCAAACCTCTACGGTAGCACCTGTTTTACTTACAATCGGCGTTAATATCCTCGATGGGCTGTTGCCGCCTACGCCCGACGTGGTGATGGCATTCCCCGAAGCCGTACCGGCCGGCCAGCCGGCGGATTTGAACTGGGCGCCCTGCGCCATTATCCAACCCGATAACTCGGTGGGATCAAAATCGTCCTGGAATTGAGCAAAAGAAAATAAGCTGGTAAACACAGCAATCGTTAAAAAGGTAAACTTCTTCATGGTGCAGAGATTTATGGTGAAAAATTGGGCGAGTAACCAGTTATGGGTAACCATAGATCTTTAACATGGATAGCGGGAAGATTTGATGGGATAAGATAAAAGCAGGTATAACGGACAAAAAGAGGTGGATAGAATATCAACGGATATTCACGCATACACAATCACTGCCAAAGTGATGGTTGTAAATAGGAATGCACGATGTTTTAGAGAATCAGGTACGGTATTAGATAGGAGTGGAGAGATGAATCGAAGAAAGAGCCTGAACAAAATTTGCACTTAATATTGAATTATGCAAACATTTGTTAGTTATTTTTCGAATATGACGATATAAATGACTTAAATCAAGTTGCTTATGCATTAATATTTTGATTCACAATAGAATATTCTCCCGCAGTCGCTTAACATTTGGTTTGCAGTTCCCGGTCAGTCGGTTTGCATAAATTACACTAGCTTCCGGGGAAAACCAGGGAAATAAGACTGCTGTCACCCTGAGCTTGTCGAAGGGTCTTATGTATGGCTGTAAAATTAAACCACTATGGAAAAAATCATCGTCAATACCAGCATTAAAAAATATAAAGGTAAATGGAGCCGTGAAGAGGCAAAGCATTTACTCAGGCGAACGATGTTCGGCGCACGTAAAGAAGACATCGACCATTTTGCATCCAAATCATTGCGCAAGGCGCTGCAGGCGCTGCTGGATACCGAAGAGCCGGTTCCCGACCCGCCCGTAAATAATTACAACGACGATAAATATACCGACGAAGAAATCCCGGCCGGGCAAACCTGGATAACCGCTGCCAAAGTAAGCGGTATGAATGCCGGCCGCCGCAGAAATTCGTTCAAAGCCTGGTGGCTCGGCCTCATGCTGAACCAGCAACCCACGCTGCGCGAAAAAATGGTGCTGTTCTGGCATAACCATTTCTCCACCGAAACCAATGTAATCGACAACCCCACGTTTATCTACAAACACCATATACTGTTACGGCAGTATGCGCTCGGCAATTTCAAAGACCTTACCCGGGCCATCACGTCCGATCCCGCCATGCTTAAATACCTGAACGGAAACGCCAGTACCAAAAAAGCGCCCGACGAAAACTATGGCCGCGAGCTGCAGGAATTGTTTACGGTAGGGAAGGGGCCCGGCTCGCATTATACCGAAGGCGATGTAAAAGCGGCGGCCAGGGTATTGACCGGTTTTCGCATCGAAAACAAATCACTGTCCCAAGTGCATGGCATATTCGATGGCAACCGCCACGACGAGGGCGATAAAACATTTTCTGCCTTTTATGGCAACAGGATCATTAAAGGAAGAAAAAGCAAAGACGGGCAGCAGGAGTTTGAAGAAATGCTCGATATGATTTTTGAACAGGAAGAAGTATCCCGCTTTATTTGTCGCAAGCTATACCGCTTTTTTGTCTACCACGAGGTAGACGCGGATACAGAGACGAATATTATCGGGCCGCTGGCCAAAACCTTCCGCAAAAACAATTATGAAATAAAACCGGTGCTTCACCAGTTGCTGTTGAGCCGCCATTTTTTTGACCCCGGCAACAAAGGCGGCATCATCAAGAGTCCCATCGACTTTACGGTGGGTTTCTGCCGCGAATACCATGTGCCGTTTCCCGACGCCGCCAACTATACCAATCAATACGGGTTCTGGCTCAGCATACAGGCTACCGCCACGCAGATGCAGCAAAATATTGGCGACCCGCCCAATGTAGCCGGCTGGCAGGCCTGGTACCAGGAGCCCCAGTACGATAAGATATGGATCAATTCGGATACATTGCCCAAGCGAAACCAGTTTACCGACCGTATGCTAAGCTATGGCTATACACGGGGTGCCCTCAAACTGCTGGCCGATCCCTTCCTGTTTGCCAGCGCCCTGGCCGATCCCGGTAATCCCGATGCGCTTATCGATGAATCGGTGCAGCTGCTGTACGCGGTCGATATGCCCGAAAAAGAAAAGAAATACATGAAAGAAGGTATCCTGCTCTCGGGTCTGCAGGGAAAAATGAGCGACCATTACTGGACCGACGCCTGGCAAAAAATGATCAGCAACCCCGGCGATGCCGCCAATAAAAAAGATGTGACCAATAAGCTAAAGAACCTGTATAAATACATTATGAATTTGCCGCAGTACCAATTGTGCTAACCCTTCGACAAGCTCAGGGTGACAGCTAACTCAGCATCAAAAAAATTGTCACCCTGAGCTTGTCGAAGGGTGTGGATCAGAATTTATTAAACCAAATAAGATGAAAAGAAAAGATTTCCTGAAAAATACCATTACCGGCGTCGTCCTCCCGTCCTTTATCAACGGTATATCGCTCCGCGCCCTGGCGGGCTCACCAACCGCGCATGCCCTTAGCCGGTATATGAACGACGACAGGGTAGTGGTGCTGGTGCAGCTGGCGGGCGGCAACGATGGGCTCAACACTGTAATCCCCCTCGATCAATACAGCCTGTATACCGCCGCACGCAGCAATATCGCTATCCCCGAAGACAAAGTGCTCCGGCTGCAGGGGTTTGATGGCGCAGGGCTCAATCCCGCCCTGGCAGGCATGCAGCAGCTTTTTAACGATGGTAAGCTGGGCATCGTACAGGCCGTCGGTTATCCCAAACCAAACTTCTCGCATTTCCGCGCCACCGATATATGGATGACGGGAGCCGATAGCGACAAAGTCATTAACACCGGCTGGGCCGGCCGCTACCTCAACGATATCTACCGCGGTTTCCCTGAAAATTATCCCAGCCGCGATATGCCCGACCCGCTGGCTATCCAGGTTGGTTCGGTCGTATCGGCTACTTTCCAGGGGCCCGCTTTTACCATGGGCCTGGCTATCAGCAACCCCGCCAGCTTTTATAACCTCATCGAAGGAAAAGTAAATGTGGACAGTAACAGCCGCTGGGGTGAGCAGCTGGACTATATCGAGGAAATGAGCCAGAAAACAGACCAGTATGCGGGCGTTATTAAAGCCGCTGCGCTTAAAGTGCCGCAGCAATCATCCCAATACCCTGCCCCCGGCAAAAACCCGCTGGCCGACCAGCTGAAAATCGTGGCCCGGCTCATAGCAGGCGGACTTAAAACGAAAGTATATATGGTCAATACCGGTAGCTTCGACACACATGCCAGGCAAACGGAAACCGATACCACCACCGGCAACCATGCAAGGCTATTGCAACGGGTATCCGAAGCCGTCAGCGCGTTTATGGACGATGTACAATTCCTGCAGGTGCAAAACCGGGTCATGGGTATGACCTTTTCCGAGTTTGGCCGCCGCATAAAAAGCAATGCCAGCGGGGGCACCGACCATGGCGCCGCTGCACCGGTATTTTATTTCGGGCATAACATAAAGCCGGGTATTATCGGCGCCAATCCCACGTTGCCGGCCACCGCCACGGTAAATGATAATGTTCCCATGCAGCACGATTTCCGCTCGCTGTATGCCTCTATCCTTACCGGCTGGAACGGGCTTGAACAAAAAGACGTACAGGAAATACTGTTATCGCAATACCCGCTGCTGCCTATGGTATAGTGGAGATTTTTTCCTTGAAAGCAATGCCATATCCCTGCAGCTCGTGCAGCACAGGCTCATAAATGGAAGGAATAATCGGGATGTGCAGGCCCTGTTCGCTGATGCTGCCCTGCAATATTAGTTTGGCGGCAATGGCCAGCGGCAGACCCACCGTTTTGGCCATCGCCGTGCGCAGGTTGTCTTCTCCCTTTACGACCAGTGAGCTGTGAACGCCAAAACAGGCGTCCTGCACCCGGTACTCTATTTCATGCAGCATAACGATCATGTCTTTATCATGCAGCTCGAGCACCAGTTTTTTCTCCAGCGCAAACTGCAGCACATCGGCCGCACTGCACCTGCCTTTGTTGATAAGCGTTTCATTATCGTCCATACCCAGGAAAAACAATTGCTTCATGGCCAGGTTGGCCTCGTGCATCTGGCCGGCTACGGTAGCGGCGGCAGTATTCTTTACCTGTTCAAGGTTTACATCTTCCAGCTGGCCGTCTTCACCCACCATCATAAACTCCTGCATCCCGCCCCGGTCTTCAGGGTTGGCTTCTTCTTCCGCCTCCAGCAGGTGCATCAGCTTTTCGAGCAGTTGCTTGGTCTGGTCGAACTTGCTGAGCAGCTGCTGCTGCATCCATTCCGAAAAACCGTATTTATCAAAATGCAGCTGAAAGAATTGCTGCAGGCTCATGCCGTTGGTATCGTATTCAACGGTTTCTTCCGTCAGCTTTAAATCCACCACGTGCTTCCAGCCAAAACAAAACTCGGGGTAGCGCAGCGTCGTGCGGATAAAAGTGTCGGCCGATTCAAGCTGGTACAGCGGTATGTATTCCAGCGAATCCCGGTTGGGGTACCACGACAGGTAACCGGTATCGGGAATATTTACTACCCGTGTCGGATCGAAAAGCTTTTCATATTTCATCTGCTCCAGCTGCCCGTGGTCTTTATATATCGCGCCCGCTTTGCCGGCCAGCACCACGTTGCGCGGGTTCCAGCTTATCTTATAATGCCAGGGATTGTTATCGCTTTCGGGCGCTACCAGCCCGCCGCAATGCGACTTAAAGGAAGTCACCTCGCCGCCCTGGTCTTTGATATGGTGCACCAGCTGCATCGCGCTCATATGATCGATGCCCGGATCAAGCCCCATTTCGCACAGGAATAAAAGGCCCTTGCGCCTTATCTCCGGTTCCAGCGCACGGATACGCTCATCCACGTAAGAAGCCGTGAGCAGGTTTTTTCCATGTTCCAGGCAATCCACCGCCACGAGGTAATGCAGCGAGGGGGGAAGCAACGAAATAACAATATCCGCCTCCCGCACCAGCGCCTTGCGGGCCGTATCGTCTTCCACGTTGATGGAAACCGCCTCAGCGCATTCGCTTTTACCAATCTTGGATTGCGCCAGCGCCAGGTTGCCATCCACTAATACCATCCGCCATTGCTGCAAAGCGGATTCTTTTAGCAGGTAGTCAATCAGGCAGGTAGCCGATTTGCCTGCGCCGAAAACAAGGATCTGTTTGTGCATCGTACCTGCAAATTACATCATTACGCGAATTGGCGCTAATTAGCAGCAATTTGCGCTCATTCGCTTTCACAAAAAGAACCCGGGTGATAGCTCACCCGGGCCTGGTTTTACCGATTGATCCGTCCCGTAATGCCAATGTATTGTTGTGGCGGCATAGCGCCATCGTATCATTCCAAATATGGATTGAATTTTCCAATTACCATGCCATTTGATTGCACGGCTTTAGGTTAAGCATTAAAAAAAAATTAAAGGTCTTGCCGGCTCACGACTTAATCGTAATCGAAGCCAGCCCCGGTTCGCGGGTATTTATCTTAACAATGCGGGAGATTATTTTGATTCCTCTCGGGCTTTTGGGAGCGTTGAGCGTTACCTGCGCGCCTGCCGCTACATCGCGGAAGGAAAGCTTTTCCGTTTTAAAGACTTTGTCATTGGCCTGTATGTATTGCAGCTCCACATCCACCGATTCCAGCGCATACCTCGACTCATTGACCAGCGTGCACTGCACCTCCGAAATACCGCCAAAAGCGCCTACTTTATAGCCGTTGGTGCGAATGTTGACCTGCTTTTCGAGGTTCGCCGCCGGTATGGCTTCGCTTGCCCTCGGAGGCGCCACCACCGGCTCTTTTTCCTTACCGGCCGGCACAACAGCAGGCTGTTTGTCCACGGGTTTATTCTCAGGCTGTTTTATATCTTTTTTTGTCGCAGGCAGCGTCCTGGCGCGACTGCCCGCATTTTTATCGGCCATGGCTGGCTGTTGTTGCGTCGGCGGTTTTACAGCAGGGTTGTTGACAGATGGCTGTTCGGCAACAAGCGGCGTATTGGTATTGCTGATAGGCTTATCAACGGGTGTGTGTTCCACGGGTGTGCTCACCGGTTGGGTTGCGGGTGCTGATGATTGCGGAACATTTTCTCTTGCGCTGGCCAGCTCCGGCTTAGGGCGGTTCATAGACAGGCCAATCATAATACCCAGGCCCACCAGCGTGGCGATACCTATCACCATGCCCATAACAGTGGTCCACGAAACTCCGGCAGCGGCAGAGGAAGTGGCGGGATAATAGGTGCTGCTGTCCTTCACGGCTTGTGCCGGCGCCGCAGCCATAACGGCTGCAGCGGCGCTCTTCCTGCTTGCCAGGGTTTCATCTACAGGCGCAAAACGCGGTTGAGCGTTCAGTGTAGCAGCAAAAGAAGCGGGTTTTTCTTCCGTTGCCGGCTGAACGCTTTTTTCGGGCGCCGGCATGGCGCGGCCGGAAAGCGTTGTCACATTGAGCGTATTGCCCGAGGGCAGCGTTACGTGTATATGGGTTCCTATCGAGGTGGTGGCAGGAGAAAAAGCAGGACGGCTTGTCTCAACCGCGGGAACGGCAGGAACAGCTACCGGCGCAAATGCAGCAACGGCTTCAGGTACGGCAATAGCTGCCGGCGCAGCAACGGTTTCTGCTTGTAAAACGGGCGCGATAATATTTTGGGGAAGCGGCGTACCACGGGCAGGCACCACCGGTTTTTTATAAAAGCGATCGTATGGCTGTTCTTCCACAACAGGAGCATAGCTCCTGAGTTCGGGAATCTCGCTGGGATAACGCCAGCCCGCACTTTTTCCTTCCACCCAGATCAGGTCGTAAGGTTTAAAGCCCATCGCAATCATTTCTTCCTGCGTATACGGACCCGTTTCTTTATTGCTACGTAGTAAACGATAGCTGCTCATAACGTGCTTATGTGGTTAATAACAGATTGAAATCATAAAGACAGTTGGTTTTATTGAAGGGCAAGAAAAATGCAGTAAAAGCGTAAGATATTGGGCAGGGTAGGCCTTTGCAAGCCCACACTAAGGTACAATATCCTCCCAAATCCACGCCAAAAGCCGTGAATAAATTGTTATAAAGAATGCTTAAATCCTGCTCCGTGCCCTCCAAAACTCTTTTAACTCCGTGTTAAAAAACCAGCGCCGGAGGCGCATTCCCAAACATCTCCGGGCAATTCACATCCGTGGATAAAACAGCCCTAAAATCCCCTGTTTTTTCGCAGGTTATCCCACCCGAAAATGCTAGATTTGCGAGCCCCCGGAAAGGGCTGCCAATCAGCCTGAAACCATTGATAATCTTGGACAATTTTCAAAACGACGAGTAATACCTATTATGGAAGAAAACCTAATACCAGAGGAAACGCAGGATAATAACCGGATCATTCCCGTAAATATCGAAGAGCAGATGAAAACGGCCTACATCGACTACTCGATGAGTGTCATTGTGGGACGTGCCCTTCCCGATGTGCGCGATGGCCTCAAACCGGTGCACCGCCGTATCCTCTTTGCCATGAACGAGCTGGGCATGAATTTCGGCAAACCGCATAAAAAATCAGCCCGCGTGGTAGGGGAAGTGCTGGGTAAATACCACCCCCACGGCGACGCCTCCGTGTACGACGCCATGGTGCGTATGGCCCAGGAATGGAGCATGCGCTATATGATGATAGACGGGCAGGGTAACTTTGGCAGCCAGGACGGCGACGGACCGGCAGCCATGCGTTATACCGAAGCACGCCTGCACCGCATCGCCGAAATGATGCTGGCCGATATCGACAAGGATACCGTCGATTTCCAGCTCAATTTCGACGACTCGCTGGAAGAGCCCACCGTGCTCCCTTCCCGTATCCCCCAATTGCTGGTCAATGGCTCCAGCGGTATCGCCGTTGGGATGGCCACCAATATAATGCCCCATAACCTCAGTGAGGTGATAGACGGGTGTATCGCCTACATCGAAAACAGGGAAATCACCATAGAAGAAATGATGCTGCACGTAAAAGCGCCCGATTTCCCCACCGGCGGCATCATCTACGGCATGGAAGGCGTGCGCTCCGGCATGCATTTCGGCCGCGGCAGGGTAGTGCTGCGCGGCAGGCTGCACGTAGACGCTAAACCCAGCGGCCGCGAGCAAATCATCATCACCGAAGTACCTTACCAGGTAAACCGCGACGCCCTTTGCGATCGCATCGGCCAGCTGGTAAACGAAAAAGTAGTGGATGGCATCGCCCACGTAAACAACGAATCAAACCAGAAAGAAGGCACCCGTATTGTAATCGACCTCAAACGCGACGCCATCGCCAACGTACTCATCAACCAGCTCTATAAATACACCGAGCTGCAAACATCCTACGGTATCAACAACGTGGCGCTGGTAAAAGGCCGCCCCCGGGTGCTGAACGTAAAGGATATGGTCACCGAGTTCGTCGATTTCCGCATGGAAGTGGTCGTCCGCCGCGCCAAATTCGAACTCGCAGAAGCAGAACGCAAGGCGCATATCCTGCAGGGATACCTGATAGCGCTCGATCACCTCGACGAAGTCATTGCCCTGATACGCGCTTCCACTACGCCCGACGTGGCCAAAGAAGCCCTGATAACCGCCGGGTGGGGACTCGACGAAATCCAGGCCAAAGCCATACTCGAGCTGCGCCTGCAACGCCTTACCGGCATGGAGCGCGACAAGATAAAAGAAGAATACGAAGGCCTCCAGCGCATCATCGCCGCCCTTAAAGAGCTGCTGGGCGACGAAGCCCAGCGCTACGAACTCATCAAGAAAGAGCTTACCGAGGTAAAAGATAAATTCGGCGACGCACGCAAATCGGAAATCACCTACCTCGACAACGAAGTGCGCATCAAAGACCTCATCAAGGAAGAAGACGTGGTTATTACCATCTCGCACCTTGGTTACATAAAGCGTACTTCCGCCACTGAATACAGGGCGCAGCGCCGCGGCGGCCGCGGTGTAATAGGGGGCAAGACCCGGGAAGAGGATTATATCGAACACCTTTTCGTGGCGTCTACCCATCATACCATGCTGTTCTTTACCGAAAAAGGCCGCTGCTACTGGCTGAACGTATACGAAATTCCCGAGGGCGAAAAAACCAGCCGCGGCCGCGCTATTCAAAACCTGATACAAATCCCGCCCGACGATAAAGTCCGCGCTATTATCGACGTACAGGATTTAAAAGACGAGGAATTTGTAAATAGTCATAATATTGTGTTGTGTACAAAACACGGCATCATTAAGAAAACCGCGCTCGCCGATTTCAGCCGTCCCCGCCAGACCGGCGTAAACGCCATCACCATCATAGAAGGCGATGAGCTGCTGGAAGCCAAGCTCACAGATGGCAACAGCGAAATCATGCTGGCGGTAAAAAGTGGTCGCGCCATCCGTTTCCCCGAAGAAAAAGTTCGCCCCACCGGCCGCGGCGCCATTGGCGTGGCTGGCATAGAAGTGGAAGACAAAAACGATGAGGTAATTGGTATGATTTGTGTCAATAAGGACGACAAATCGCGTACCGTCCTCGTGGTAAGTGAAAAAGGATTCGGCAAACGCACCCAGCTGGAAGAATACCGTATGACCAACCGGGGCGGCAAGGGCGTAAAAACGATCAGCGTTACCTCCAAAACCGGTTCGCTGGTTGGCGTGCTCGACGTAACCGAGAAAGAAGACCTGATGATTACCTGTAAGAGCGGTGTCACCATCCGTATGCCGGTAAACGGTATCAGCGAGCAGGGAAGAGCTACCCAGGGCGTAAAGCTTATCAGGGTAGATGAGGGCGATGAAATAGCCGCCATCACCAAACTGGATGAAACGGAAGCTGTCGTAAACGGCGTAGCAGAAAACGGGGCAGTGCCGGCAGAAGGCGAAATGTTAAATGAAGCGCCGGATACAACGCCGGGCGATATCGAATCATCTGGTACAGGAGAAGAACCGGCCCTGTAGCCGGCTCCGGGGTAAAAGAGTAAAACACTAATACCAACAGGATAAAACACCATCGTGCATGATGGTTTTATCGGAACACTAAAAATAAACATTAAGATGAAACAGCTCCTTCTGACTACATTGTTTGCCGTAGCGGGTCTATGCACATTTGCACAAAAACTGGATAAGGCCAAAGATTACTTCAGCGCCAAACCGCCGAAACTGGCGGAAGCTAAAACCGAAATAGACGGCGTGCTGAACGATCCTAAAAACCAGAAAAACAGCGAAGCATGGTACTATAAGGTAAAAATATACAATGCCGTTGCCAATGACTCCATACTACGCGCGCAAAACCCCGATGCCCGCTGGACGGCTTTCGAAGCACTGAAGAAATACACCGAAGTAGACGATAAAAAGGAAATCTACCTGCAGCTCGACAAATTTCAGCCCGTCATGGATATTTACCAGACGTATTATAAGCTCGGCGCGGCAGATTTTAACGCCAACAAACATCCCCAGGCCTACGATAATTTCAGGAAATGCCTGGCCGTGAGCGAATTCATGACCCAGAAGGGCTGGACCAATGTGAAGCTCGATACCAGCGTAGTGCTCTATACCGGCATCGCTGCCGAAAAAGATGGCAAGAAAGACAGCGCCGCCGTGTATTATGGCCGCCTGGCCGACGCCAAAGTAAGCGGCGAAGGCATGGTGGAAATCTACAAATGGCTGACCGACTATTACGCCAAAAAAAATGACCTGGTCAACGCTAAAAAATACCTCGAGCTCGGCAAATCCATCTGGCCCAAAGATGCTTTCTGGAACGGCTACGAGCTGGAAATGCTGAAAGACGATAAGAAAGCGCTTTTTGTCAAATACGACGAATTGGTGACCCAGAATCCCAACGACACCACTTCACTGTACAATTACGCGGTAGAGCTCTATCTCTATTCCTACAATGAAGACCCGGCCAAACGCCCGGCCAATGCCGTTGAGCTGATCGCCAAATCAGAAGAGAATATGAAGAAAGTGGTGGCGCTCAACCCCAACAATTCCAGCGCTTACCTGGTGCTCGGCCAGATTGCCTACAACCGCGGGGTAGACCTCAACAACCAGATGAAAGCCATCAAACCGGTCGGCAACGTCAAGCTGAAACCCGAAGAGCTGAAGAAAAAAGATGAGCTGCGCGCACAGGCAGGCAAACAATTTGACGAAGCCGTTCCTCATTTTGAAAAAGTCGACCAAATCCTGGGCGGACTAGGCAAACTGCACATGGAAGAGAAAAAGAACCTGAAAGAGGCGTACGACCTGCTGATCAATATTTATGACAACAAAGGCAACAAAGAGAAGGTGAAAGTGTACGAAGACAAGTTCAACAGCGTGGAAAAAATACACTAAATCAGGCCCGGATAACATACACGACAACATATTAAAAAGCCACCCAAAAGGGTGGCTTTTTTGTTTGGATAAGGCCTGGACTATAGGTTTACAAGGATTACCATTTTTCTGCCCGGTAAAAACAGGGGAGCCCGTTGTGCGGGCCCCCCGTGTTGAACTCAGTTTGAGTCAAATCGAACATTAGAACCTTAACCGCTGACTAATTGTGCTGAATGTAATTAGCCAGAACGTAACCATATATAAAGATTCATTTGCCTGCAAATAGTACTAGTAGTGCCGCATATTTATTTTATCTATTTAACATAATATAAATTATGGACGCAAAAAGAAGTAATTTTTTAGGGGAATAGTCATCCGGGTGGCTCACCGCATCCGGGGATTCTAAGGCGATACTAAAGGTCTACTCAAGGGATACTAAAGGGATGGTAGTACCAAATAGCGTTAAAACTAAAAAACGATAGTTCTGAATAGCGTTAAAAGTAAAAAATGAGAATGCTGAAAAATAATTAACGCTTCACAAAAACGATGGTTGGAGATTCCTGCACATTTATTTCAATAAAACCGGTTTTGGTTATCCCGGGATCCGGGCCGTCCGCCGGCGTTCCATCTGTTAATTTAATTTGTCTAAAGACCTGGTTAGCACGGATACCCGTTAATAACCTGAAATTTTTAACCACAACGCCTTTGGTAGTCGGACTTACCAGGTAATACGCCAGGCTATCCGGGTGATCGCGGTGCCGCAGCCGGTATACGCAAACGGGTCCCGATTCACTGATAATGGAATCCGGCTTATAATTGCCGAGCAGCTGCATCGCCGAGCGCCAGTAATGCCAGCCCGGGAATACATCGTTCCGGCCCGGGCCGCTTACCAGCCCGCTGGTGGCATACGGACCGGTGGCCTGGGGATTGGCCGTAGCGTCGCGCAGCATGTATTGGTTATAGCCGTCGAAACCAGCCATAAAAACCGCCATCAGCGATCGTAGAATCATAATGCCCTGCGATTCCGCTTCCCGGTGGCCGGGCAACAAAGGCGTCCGCTGGCGCGATTCCTGGCTGCGGTCATAGCCGTTTTCACCCAATATTAGTGGTATGCCGGGCAGCCATTTATCGTGAAACGCCCGCACGCGGGCCAGTTTTTGGCGCAGGTGGTCTTCCTCGGGCGAAATGCCCCGCGTGGGCATTTGAGCGATGGATGCCGAATTGGTGCTATAGTAATGGTACTGTACGCCCCCCTCCCAGATAAATTTCCGGTCCCGGCGCAGCTGCTCGCACAAAAACTTCAGCGTTCGCACCCGGTTGGTATCCAGTTGCGTCATGCCGCTCATGAGCAACCGGCATTCAGCATTGCCCGCTTTGAGCCCACGCTCCGGACCCAGCCGTCCTTCATGGCCGTCGTAATCGGCCGAAGACATGGCAAAATAAGCTGCCGGTGTCCAGTAATAATCCGTCCACCAGCCATCCTCCTCGTTGCCGTTTTCAAAACGGTCCATCCCGCCGCCCGAAGTTTTACCCAGCAGGCGGGCCAGCGTCCAAAACGTTTTTGCATGACGCCCGTAGGATAGCGGGTCTTCCGTATCCATACCCGGTTGGGTAACCGGTTTGTCCCGCTCGTTCATGCCTTTTTTGTCCATCCACAAAGGCAGCCCGCGGATGCTGAGCCAGCATTGGTTGCCCTGCAGCCGGATACTGTCGGCAAAAGCGGGCAGGCCTGCCGGCAACCCCACCTGGTTGTCCGGGTACGGATGCACCGTATCGGCGTCGTACCATTGCAGCAGCTGGTACACCCGCGTTTGATGAAAAGGCGCCAGCAAATACGCCGGCGCAAAATCGGCGGCATTGGTGCCGGCAAATTCTTGCAGCGTGGGTGCCGGAAGTGGCCTTCCGGCAGCGGCTTCCGGCCGTATCTTTTGCTGCAGCCTGCCATAAAGGGCTATCCCGGTGAGTACCGGTTTTTTACTGTTAAAGCGAATCATCACATACCGGCTCTGCGCCTGCAGGTGGAATGTTTTCCAGCCCCAGCCTCCCGGCGACCCGGCTGTGCAGCTGGCAACGGCCTGCTCCCAATGTCGCATATCGCCGGTATAAAACCAGGCGCTGTCGCTCTCCGGTGATTTATCATACCAGTAAAGTTCGTCCAGCGCATATACTCCCTGCAGGTCAACCACAATCCGCAGGCCTTTGTCTTTCGGGAAGAATTTATCGGCCCCCAGCGTGGGCAACGGGCTGGTAAACGGCACGGAGGATGGATCGTTCTTGGGGTCGCAGTTTTCGTCAAACAGCCGCATGGCGTCTCCCAGCCCCCCTGCTTCCGAGCCGGAAAGATCATATACGAAATCGCGCGAAATACCGGTGATTTTCGGGGAGGAAGAAACCGCAACGGCCGGCACGCTGTGGCGGTTCCAGGCAATAGTGGCCAGGTGGATGATGCCAATAGCAGCCGACAGGAGCAGCAGGTATAACAATATCGGTTTTACCATTCCAGTCATCGCCTCGGCTATATTTTAATCGCCTGTGAACCCACTCGCTCGCCTCTGGCGAGTGAGGACTATTTGAGAGCCTCTGGCTCTCCCCGTAAGCCGCAGGCTCACCCGTTACTTCTTCAATAGCTTGCTCCTGAACACGCTCCGGCTGATATTATACATCGCCCGGCTGCTGTCCTTGAACTCCTGCCAGTAACTTTTTGGGGGGAAAAACGCATCGGCCCATTCCTGTTTCCACTTGCCCGTGAAGTATTTTAATATCTCTGGGTCGGTGGGATCGACCACATATTTGAAGTCGCCTTCCCATTCTACCCTATTGGTTATCAGATTGGGATGTGTTTGTTCTAATATTTTAAACCCAATGGAATGCGTGGGTAAATAGTCTTGTATCAGCTCGCCCAGGTCATAGCCATAAACAAAGTTGATCTTCTTTTTGTCGACCAGGTAAGTAACCCCGTCCAGCTCATGGATGATCCATTTATGCGATTCGCGGGGAAACAGGTATTCGCCCAGCAGCGAGGGCGTTTCCATAAAACCGCGTTTGGCCACGCGGAATTGTTCGGCCAGGAATTTATGGGGATTTTCCACGTGTTCGAGCACCTGGCAGCAAATCACATAATCAAATTCCTTGTCCTTAAACGGCAGCGCTTCGCCGTCCGCCTGCATAAAGGTCTGGTTCTTCAGCACTTTGATATCGCCGCTGCGGTGGTAGTTGGTGTCCGTATATTTGTCCACTACCACGTTGGAGCGCGGGTGGGGATTGTGTCCTCCCCCTACTTCCAATACACGGTCAGAGCCTTTGATACGTAAATCAGAGCGATTGCGTGGGTTCCTTGTTTTCATGTAATTAGTGCTGCTTGTTTTAATTGCCCGAAGGGGCAAACGGAGGGCCAAAAGTAAATATTGTTTTTTAACTATGCAATCTATCAAGCATATATAAATGAAGCTGAGGGAACAACTGCTAAAAGAGCACTCAAAAGCCAACACCGTCAAAATCATCGCCTGGGTGGGAAAGGACCCTGACCGGTTCGATGAATTATTTCATTTATTCCTGCACGATGATGAGCCCCGCGTGGTGCAAAGAGCCGCCTGGCCGCTAAGTTATTGTGCGATGCAGCACCCGGCCCTGGTCAAAAAACATTTCGGGCAGCTGTTGAAAAACCTGCGCAAACCGGGTATCCACGATGCGGTAAAAAGGAACACGATGCGCTTATTGCAGTCCGTTGATATTCCCAAACGCTACCAGGGCGCCGTCATGGACACCTGCTTTAATTATATCGCCACACCCGGTGAAGCGGTGGCTATAAAGGCATTCTCGCTGACCGTACTGGAAGGGCTCGCCGGGCAATACCCCGATATCATACCCGAAATAAAGCTGTTGATAGAAGAAAACTACGAACGCGAAACCGCGGCCTTTAAAAGCCGGGCAAAAAAAATCATGAAGAAAATAAAGGCCTGGTAAATTTCGCCATCAGCTATTGATGACCCTCCGCGGTCACTATTACAACTCTCCTTTCCGCCGCTTCGCGCCTTTCAATATCAGGCGGAGCGACTGGTCGGCCGTCACATAATTATACAGCCAGTTAAAGAATACGAACAACCTGTTTTTAACGCCCAGTATCAGCATCAGGTGCAGGCTCATCCAGATGAGCCAGGCAAAAAATCCACCAAAATGCAGCTTGGGTTTGGGCAAATCCACCACGGCCAGGTTGCGCCCGATAGTAGCCATAGAGCCCTTGTCGTGGTACTCGAAGTCATAGCGCATCGGCTCGTTCTTACCCAACAGCACCAGGTTTTTGGCCAGGGTGCCGGCTTGCTGCATCGCGCCCTGCGCCACCTGCGGGTGGCCTTTGGAATATTGCGGCGTTTCCATATAAGCGATATCGCCGATGGCATAAATATTATCCATGCCTTCTATCTTATTATGCCGGTCTACCTTCACACGGTTACCGCGCACAATGAGTTCGGGTTGTATGCCCGCAGGTATGTTGCCTTTGATGCCGGCCGACCAGATAACCGTGGCAGAAGGAATCGTTTCACCGTTTTTAAGTGTCACCGTCTTCCCGTCATAATCCTGCACCGCTGTGCCGGTGCGTACGATAACGCCCAGCTTTTCGAGGTACCGCCTGGAGTCTTCGGATGACTGCTCGCTCATGGCCGCCAGCGTGCGCGGCGATCCTTCAAGCAGGTATATATTCATTTTGCTGAAGTCGAGCTCGGGATAATCCTTCGGCAGCACCGATCGCCGCATATCGGCAATAGCGCCCGACACTTCCACCCCGGTGGGACCACCGCCCACGATAACGATATTGCGATGGAATTGCAGGGTTTGCTCATCGCCCTTGTCCTTGGCAATCGTCGCATTTTCAAAATTCAGGAGGATATGGTTGCGCAGCTGCATGGCTTCAAGCGTCGACTTCATCGGGTAAGCATGCTCCTGCAGCTGCTTGTTGCCAAAGAAATTGGTGTCGGCGCCGGTGGCCAGCACCAGCACATCATATTCCAGGTCCTCCGCAGATGTAATGATTTTGTTTTGCGCCGGTACAATTTCCAGCAGCTCCGCCATGCGAAAGCGCACATTGGTACTCTTATGAAATACTTTCCGTAAAGGGAACGAGATATTACTGGGGTCCAGCCCTGCCGTAGCCACCTGGTAAAACAAGGGCTGGAACTGGTGGTAGTTAAACCGGTCTACAAGAAGCACCTCGAACCCCGGCTTATTATTCAGTTTTCTTGCCAGTCTGAGCCCGCCGAATCCACCGCCAACGATTATTACTTTCATAACCTGTCTGTTTATAGGCAAAGTTACGAAATTTTCAATATTTTTTGAAAACAGATGCCTGTAATAAACCTTCGGCTAACTCCGCCCAACATGCCGTTGTTTGACCTAGTCACCCTGAGCTTGTCGAAGGGCTTAATACAACAACCTTACCTTAATCGTTTCCTTTACTTCCTTCAGCAATTGCAGTGCCTGGGCCGACAGCTTCTTGTCCACATCCAGCACCACATAGCCGATTTCATCGTTGGTTTTCAGGTACTGTGCGAGAATATTGATATGGTGTTTGGACAGTTCCGTATTGATGGCCGACAGCACCCCGGGCACATTGTTGTGAATGTGGAGGATGCGGTGCGTGCCTTCCTGTGGGGGCAGCGCGAGTGACGGCACCGTATGCGAGCCCGTGGTAATGCCCATTTCGAGGTATTGAAACAGTTTGTTGCTCACATCTTCGCCGATATTTTGCTGCGCCTCCTCGGTAGAACCACCGATATGCGGGGTAAGTATCACATTGGGCAGGCCCTGCAGCGGGCTCTGGAAGCTGTCCCCGTTTTTTTCGGGCTCCCAGGGATAGACGTCGATGGCGGCGCCCGAAAGCTGCCCCTCCTGGAGTGCTTTGGCCAGCGCGTCCAGCTCCACCACTTCCCCCCGTGCATAGTTGATGAGAATACTGTCTTTTTTGAAGGATTTGAGCAACGTTTTGTTGATCATGTTTTTGGTCTGGTTGGTCTCCGGCACATGCAGGGTGATGATATCGCTCTGACCCACCAGCTCCTTCAGGCTTTTCCTGGCCGACGCATTCCCCAGCGGCAGCTTGGTCAAGGTATCATAAAACAGCACTTTCATGCCCATGGCCTCGGCCAGTACGCTCACCTGCGATCCTATATTGCCATAACCAATGATGCCCAGTGTCTTGCCACGCAGCTCGTAACTGCCCTTGGCATCCTTATTCCATTTGCCGGCATGGGCTGCGGTATTTTTGTCAGGTATACGGCGGATAAGCATGATACTCAGGCCAATAACCAGCTCGGCCACCGACCGCGTATTGCTGTAGGGGGCGTTAAATACCGCCACGCCATGCTGGCGGGCCGTTTTCAGGTCTACCTGGTTTACGCCGATGCAGAAGCAGCCTATCGCCTGCAGCTTTTTGGCGGCTTCGAGTATTTTGGGGGTAATCTGTGTTTTGGAGCGGATGCCGAGCAGGTGCACATCCTTTACTTCTTTTGCCAGCTGCTCTTCGGAGAGGGCCCCGCCCAGCTTGCGGACGGAAGCATAACCGGCATCCTTAAAAAATTTAACGGCCGTGTCGCTGATGTTTTCTAAAAATAAAATGTTAATCTTTTCCTTGGGATAGCTCGTGTTTTTATCTGTAGGCATACGTTAAAATTTCCTGGTAAAATGCAAATATCTCTTATTCACATCACACAATAAAAAACAGCTGTTAGCATTATATACTATTGGCTAGCATTATATTTGTAAGGATATACTAACCCGACTTTAAAAAAAATGTTCCTGTTAAAAACCATTCTGCAACCCATTGCAGGGCTTTGCTTTTTTGCCGCTTGTACCCAGTCCGCTAACAAGCAACAGGCAGATGCCTTCGTTCAGAAGGATACGCTTCATCCTGCCCCGCCGGTACAGTCTGTTAGTCCCGAAGAATTTACCCGTTACAATAAAGCCTGCGATGCTTTCTTTGATTCCCTGTTACTGCGCCGCCCCGGCTTCAATGGCAGTATACTGGTAGCAAAGAACGGCGAAGTCGTATACGAGAAATATGCGGGGTTCCGGAATCCCGGCGTTCGCAAAGACTCCCTTTCTTCCAACAGCGCTTTTCACCTGGCATCGGTATCAAAAACATTTACCGCCATGGCGGTGATGAAATTATGGGAAGAAGGAAGACTGGGACTGGAAGACGACCTGTCCAAATATTTTCCCAAATTCCCCTACCCCGGTGTCACGGTAAAAATGCTGCTCTCTCATCGCAGCGGCCTGCCCAATTATGTGCACTATATGGAGCTGCATGGATGGAACAAAAGGCAGATGGTATCTAATACCGATGTATTGCTTTCTTTATATACCATGCATCCCGGGCTTGAATTTACTTCCGGTAAGCATTTCAGCTATTGCAATACCAATTTCGCCCTGCTGGCGCTTATCATCGAAAAAATCAGCGGCCAGCGCTATGCCGATTACCTCAAGCAAACCTTTTTTACGCCGCTGGGCATGAACGACACCTATGTATTCAACCTGGCCGATACCGCCAGCGCCATGCGCTCTTACGAAGCCAATAACCGCCCCTTCAGGCTGGAATACCTCGATGCGGTGTATGGTGATAAAAATATTTACAGCACGGTCCGCGATGTGCTCAAATGGGACCAGGCCCTGTACAGCGGCCGGTTTTTTAAGCAGTCAACGCTGGATTCGGCTTTTGCCGGTTACAGCTTCGAGAAAGAAGGTAAACGCAACTACGGCCTCGGCTGGCGTATGACCTTTATCGATAACGGCAAAAAAATACTCTACCATAACGGCTGGTGGCATGGCAATAACAATGTATTCATCCGCCTGCTGGATGAAAAAGCCACCATCATCGTGCTCGGCAACCGCTATAACCGCCGGATATATTCTTCCAAAGGCCTCTGCGATCTTTTCGGCGCTTACCGCCAGGGCCACAACGGCCTCGATGAAACAGAAGGCACCGGGGGCAATGAAACCGTGAGAAAGAAAAGAGCAACGGTTACAAAGAAAGCCATAGCCAAACACAACGTGGTGCATCGGAAGAAAAGGAAAAAGTAGCCCTCAACTTTTCCTACCTTCATTACATGCTAATCCTTTCAGCTAAGCAAATCCACGAGTGGGACCAGCATACCATACGCAATAAGCCGGTTGCATCCGTCGATTTGATGGAATCGGCGGCCATTCGCTGTTTTCAATGGATACAGCAGCACAACCTTCTTCCCAATAAGTTTACCATCTTTTGCGGCAAGGGCAACAACGGCGGCGACGGCCTCGCCCTGGCGCGCCTGCTTACCCGGCAGGGCGCTGAGGTCATGGTGCATATACTGGAGCTGGGACAAAAAGGCACCGGCGATTTTCAAACCAACCTTACACGGCTGCACGAAGCAGGCATTGCCGTTCATTATATACAATCATCCGAACATTTTCCGGCCGTTGCCCCCGGCAATATCATCATCGACGCCTTATTCGGCACCGGCCTCAACCGCCGGCTGGATGGCCTCACCGCCCAACTGGTAGAGCACCTCAATGCGATGCCCAATACCGTCATCTGCCTCGATATGCCCAGCGGCCTGCTGGCCGATGACAGCTCAAAAGGTTTTCCCGTGGTGAAAGCCACCATCACCCTCAGCTTTCAGTGCCTGAAACTGGCGTTTATGATGCCTGAGAATGCCGCATATGCCGGCGATGTGCAGGTGCTCGATATCGGCCTGCTGCAAAACTACCTCGCCGATATCCCGTTCCAAACGCTGCTGGTGGAAGAAGACCTGGTAAAAAGCCTGTACCGGCCACGGAAACGGTTCAGCCACAAAGGCAATTTCGGCCATGCGGCATTGATAGCCGGCAGCTATGGCTTTATGGGCGCCGCTGTTCTTTCGGCGCATGCCTGCCTGCGCGGCGGTGTAGGAAAGCTGACCTGTCATATCCCCGCCTGCGGCTACGATATTATGCAAACATCGGCCCCCGAGGCCATGAGCAAGGTAGAAAAAGGCGACCATTGGCTTGAATCGATAAGCGATACTGCCAGGTACGATGCCATCGGCATCGGTCCTGGCATCGGCGTACACGACAGCCATGCCCGGCTGCTGGACACTGTTTTCGCAGCAGCCGGACAACGACCAACGGGCAAAGAACAACGCCTGGTGCTCGATGCCGATGCCCTCAATGTACTGGCTAAAAATCCTGCCTTATTAAAAAAGATACCCGCGTTTTCCCTGCTTACCCCCCACCCTGCCGAGTTTGACAGGATGTTCGGCGCGTCGGCCAATGACTTCGCCCGTATGCGGCGGGCGCAGCAGGCGGCCAGGGAGCTGAAACTGATCATCGTGGTAAAAGGACACCGCAGCTTTATCGCCATGCCCGGCGGCACGGGTTATTTCAACAATACCGGCAACCCCGGTATGGCCACCGGCGGCAGCGGCGACGTGCTCACCGGTATACTGACAGCCCTGCTGGCGCAGGAATATCCGCCCGAACAGGCCGCCATCTTTGGCGTATACCTGCACGGCCTTGCCGGCGACCTCGCAGCCGCCGCCCTTACAGAAGAAGCAATGATTGCTTCCGACATTACATTATATCTTGGAAGCGCCTTTCACCAGATACAGAAAGGCTAATGCAGAAAATCGGGATTTACAGCTACAATCCGACGAATTTTTGTAGGGAGTTTGTCACCCTGAGCCTGTCGAAGGGTGCCCGCAAGAAGATTCCAATATAAAAAAACTATATCACCGCCAGCCCTTGCTCAATATGCGTGATATAACACTTTAAGGGAAGATTCAATTTATCCTTATACGCTTTTGTAGCCGCTTCAATAAACGCAGCCGTGCCCTCCTGCTTTACAAGATTGATGGTACAACCGCCAAAGCCCCCTCCCATCATACGGCTGCCCAGCACTTCTGAACGGCCCGAGGCAAAGTCGACGAGCATATCAAGCTCTTCGCAGCTTACTTCATAATCGTGCTGCAGGCCGCGATGCGTAGCATACATTTTAGTACCAAAAGCCGCCAGGTTATTGTTTAATAAATCCTCGCAGGCCGCTTCCACTCTTTTGATCTCATGCACCACGAAATCGCAGCGCCTGGCAATAACGGGCGGCAACAGCTGTTTATATTGGGCAAAAGCTTCAGGAGATACATCGCGGAGCGATTGTATACCGGGCAGGTGTTGCTGCAGGATGGCCACACCCTGCTCGCAGTCGCGGCGGCGCTTATTGTATTCGGAATCGCCCTCGCCAAACGAATGTTTTACACCGGTATCGCAGAGAATAATATCGATTCCTTTGAAATCAAAAGGAAAATACTGGTAATCGAGGGTGCGGCAATCGAGCCGGATAACATGCCCTTCCTTGCCGAATACACTGGCAAACTGGTCCATGATACCCACATTCGCGCCCACAAACTGGTTTTCGGAGCGTTGCCCCATCAGCGCTATCTCCTTACGTGGTATATCCATCCCGCCCAGCTGGCTCAGCAGGTAAGCAAACCCGCATTCCACCGCGGCGGAAGACGACAAGCCGGCGCCAAGGGGGATATTGCCGGTTACCACCACATCGCAACCCGGGATTTTCTTACCCATCTTTTGCAGCTGGTCTACCATACCGCGCAGGTAATTCACCCATGTTTTGGTGGAAGAGCGTTGCTGCGGCTGATCGGTTATGATAGTGTCTTTATCTTTTAAGTCGGCCGCGTACACTTCTATTTTATTGTCGCTACGTGGTGTAGCGGCAAAGAAAATGGCTTTGTTGATGCTGGCGGGAAGCACCCAGCCATTGTTATAATCGGTGTGCTCGCCTATCAGGTTGATGCGGCCGGGAGAACGTACGATAATGGTGGGAGCGGCAGCAAATGTTTCGGTAAAAAGTTGCTTGATATTTTCCTTCATGGCACTATATAAAAAAGCCACTCTTTAAGGAGTGGCTACAATTGAATACGTTTTACAAGTACCCAGGATGGGAGTTGAACCCACACTCGCATTGCTGCGAACAGGATTTTAAGTCCTGCGTGTCTACCAGTTCCACCACCCGGGTATGACACTGATTTGAGAAAAAAAAAGCAGATAACGGGAGCTATCTGCTTTTTTAACTCAGAGCGGAAGACCGGGCTCGAACCGGCCACCCCGACCTTGGCAAGGTCGTGCTCTACCAAATGAGCTACTTCCGCTTTTCACTGTCCTGACTTTCATCAAAACAGGTAGTAAGACTATTTACCGGCTCACCGCTGCTGAACGCTTCAGTGAGAAAGAAAGAACTTTGTTTTTTGGGATTGCAAAGATAGAGATTAAGCAATACCCTCAAAATATTTTTTTAGATTATTTGTACTGAGGCGTGTACAAAGTATTGGATGGCACAGAAACCTCGGGACGGCCTTTGTAACGGTGTGCCCATAAACCATAGCTTCCGCCAACAAGAAATGCCACTACGCAAAACACTTGCAGGTAAAAAAGGAATACGGACGAATTCACCCAGCTGTATGTAAAGTCCTTCTCCTTGGGGTCCTTATATTCTATAACTTCTGTGTGTTCCATATAATGTTTCAATTGCTGTGCAAAAATATAATATCTGGTTCAATTACAAGCGTTTGCCCCCTATTATTTCTGAAAATTTTGTTTTACCCAGCACAAAGTGGCTCCAGGCAACGCTTCCGCGGAACCAACCCGAAACACTTCCCCGGCGGGAAACCGGGAAAACACTGTGGCTGCGCTTCAATAACAGCCACTTATAAAAGCTCAGCTGGGCTTCTATCACCGCGATAAAATACGTGCCTTCACCGCTAAAAAGCCCCTTGAGGGCCGAAACAATGTCGAGCAATAGGCGAAACGGCAGCTTCCAGCAGGCCTGCGCCATAGGCAGGTTCTTAGCCAGCATGATCAGGTTGTTGCGGAAGTTGAGGTATACCTTGCGCTCGTTGCCCTTGGGCAGCGTGCCTCCGCCTACATGGTAGACCACCGAATCGGGACAAGCCATGATTTTATGCCCCGCCAGCTGCATACGCCAGCATAAATCGATCTCTTCCTGGTGCGCGAAGAAATATTCATCCAGTCCTCCGCAGTCATGGTATACCCGCGCTCTTACAAACATGGCGGCGCCGCTGGCCCAGAAGATGGGCGCTACGCTGTCATATTGCCCCTCATCCTCTTCACAAATGTCAAAAATACGCCCGCGGGCAAAGGGATAGCCCAGGCTGTCCAGCCAGCCGCCGGCAGCGCCGGCATATTCAAACTGGCTGCGGTGGCGCTCCATCTTTACCTTGGGCTGGCAGGCGGCAATGCTGCTGTCTGCCTCCATCAACGCTATAACGGGTTCTATCCAGCCCGGCGTTACTTCCACATCCGAATTGAGCAACACATAATAGTCGGCTTCCACCTGCCGCAAAGCCCGGTTATACCCGCCGGCAAAACCAAAGTTCTCCGGCAGCGGCACAATACGCACCTGCGGATAATGCGCCTGCAAAAAGGAGATGGAATCATCCGTCGAGGCATTATCTGCTACCACAATCTCATAATGGGCAAATGTGCTATGGGATACCGATGGCAGGAACCTGCGCAGGTGGTGTGTTCCATTCCAGTTGAGAATAACTATTGCAACTTTTGGTGTCAACGTCAGGTTATAATTGAATAAAGGGCCAAAAATAAGGGATGGAAAAAAAATAACGGTAATAATAACAAATATTAAATTGGGCCATGATTTCATCCTTTTTCAACTGGCGGAACGGGCTGGCGCTGATCGCCATTATTATCGTGAGCAGCTCGATCTTTTATTCCCGCTATCTGGCCAGGAAAATTGCCGATGAAGAACGCCTGCGCGTAGAGCAATGGGTAGAGGCCGAAAAGCTGCTGGTAAGCGATAGCACCGGCATCAGCACCCGGCTGGTAACGCTCATCGTGCCCGAAAACAAAACCATTCCCATCATCGTTACCAACGAACGCGGGCAGGTGGTCATGCATGTAAACCTCGATTCGGCAGCGGTGGCGGCCGACAGTAATTATATAACAAAGCAGCTGAAAGTCTTTAAATCGCGCAACCGCCCCATAGAATATGTCAATCCCGGCGATTCCTCGCAGCGGGATTATTTTTATTACGGCCATACCAGCCTGCTCAACGAGGTACAGTATTACCCGTTGGTGCAATTATTTATCGTGGCGCTGTTTATCGCCATCACCATCATTGCCATTACCATACGCAATAAATCCACGCAAAACCAGGTATGGGCGGGCATGGCCAAGGAAACGGCGCACCAGCTGGGCACGCCCATCTCCTCCCTCGAAGGATGGGTGGAAATGCTGAAAGACAATCCAGCCAATAATGCTATCGCCATTGAGCTGCACAAGGATGTAGACCGGCTGAAGCTCGTATCCGATCGCTTTAGCAAAATAGGCAGCACGCCGCGGCTGGAGCCGCAGCGTATCGTAGACCAGGTGGAAACGATGGTGGAGTATATCCGCAAAAGAGCTACCGGCAAAGTGCAGTTTATCGTCAACGGCAAAAGGGATATCACCGCGTTCGTATCCCCTCCCCTTTTTGACTGGGTCATCGAAAACCTGCTCAAGAATGCGCTCGATGCCATGGAAGGCAGGGGAACCATTGCCATCGATATCAGGGAAAATCCCGCCGATATCTATATAGATGTATCCGATACGGGCAAGGGCATCGCCTCACAGCATATCAGCCAGGTATTCAAGCCCGGATTCACTACTAAAAAACGGGGCTGGGGATTAGGCCTGAGCCTCTCCAAACGCATCATCGAGCAATTCCACAAGGGGGATATCTTTATTAAAAGCTCGGAGCCGGGCAGGGGCACCACTTTCAGGATCATCCTGAAGAAATAGCCGCTTCGGCTTTTTCATTAACAAAAAACCTCCTACATTTGCACCCACTTCAAAAGGGGCGGTGGCGAAATTGGTAGACGCACTACTTTGAGGTGGTAGCGCCCGAAAGGGTGTGGGAGTTCGAATCTCCTCTGCCCCACTTAAGCGGGCAAATCAATCGGTGTATTGATTTGCCCGCTTTTATTTTGCCCAGTATCGCCCGCGCTCGCGGGCGAGGCTTTATCTAACCGGCAGGCGCACACTGATCCTAAAAACGGTAATACCCATCTCAAAAAAATATTTAAGAAAGATGCAACGGCCGGCATTAAAATCCGCTCATTCGGGGAGTAAAACGGATCAGCCCTTGTTGTATGATATATTTTATCATACCAACATTTTTTTTATTTATCAACTGTTAGTAACGGATATATGCCAATAAACAAGTTCACAGCGCACAATATTTTACTCAATAATGGTAAAAAGACATTAGACGATAATGTAATATTGTTGGGAGAAAGTGCTGTCTGGAAGTCGATTGAATCGTCATTGAATCTGTTCGTTCCACATACTAAGGAAGAACGAAGCCGGCTCAGGGTGGTAGATTTAGGCTGCCTGGAAGGTGGATACGCTGTTGAGTTTGCAAGGATGGGTTTTGATACCCTGGGTATCGAAGTAAGAGAGGAAAATATCTCCAAATGCAACTACGTAAAATCAAACCTTGATTTACCGAATCTGAAATTTGTTAAAGATGATGTCAGAAATATAGCATCCTATGGGAAGTTTGATATTGTATTGTGTTACGGTTTGTTATATCATTTGAATGATCCCATCGATTTTTTGACGAAAGTCAGTAATTGCAACAATAAGCTGATTTTTTTAAATACACATTTTGCCCCGGAGCTCGACCTGAGGTATAACCTGGGCTTTTTAAATAATTATTTTATTGCTCCTATTCAGAAAAGAACGGGCTTGTTTAAATTTGAAGAGAATTTCAGGCTATCGCGTTTGCAATCAAATGAAGGATATAAGGGAAGATGGAGGAAGGAATGGCGCAAAGGAGCGTCTCTGATTAAAAGGGAAAAAGGGCTGTGGTCATCTTACGATAACGATAAATCATTCTGGCTGATTAAAAAAGATTTGACAAAAGCGCTCCATAGTGCAAAATATGATCACGTTTTTGAACAGTTTAATTTTACAGGAGATATATTGCCCGATAATTACACGGACTTTTATAAAAGGTCGATGTTCGTTGCTGTAAAACAGTAAACTATTCTCACATCCGCCAAATCGGGCAAATCAATCGAAGCATTGGTTTGCCCGATTGTATTTTGGCGTAACACCACAGCTCCCAATCAATTTTTGTTACCCATACGGCTTTGAATAATTATTTCCGCCGGCGACAAATCATCCGCAGCTGCGCTTATTTTAATAGTGCCGGGCTTACCAGGTATTGCACGTACGATGACAAGGGCAAAGCCACTGAATGCCGCACGTTCTTTCGATGCAAAAGACACCAGGTCGGCCGGATTTCCATTATCGGTTGCTACAATCTCACCCGGTCCCGAAATATCAAACGTTATAACATTCGCTGCTTCAGGCGCAACGGTTCCTTTACTGTCTGCTACGCGAAGCGTGATAAAAGAGAGGTCGCTCCCATCGGCAGTAATCATATTCCTGTCTGCACGGAGCTGTAAGGCCGCAGCACTGCCCGCAGTTCGCACAACGTCTGTTGCCCATGGCCTGCCTTTTTTATAAGTAACCACTTTTAGCACCCCCGGTGCATATCGTACGCTATCCCACCGGAACCGGTATTCGTAAGACGCCTTTTTTTTTCTTCCCAGCGATGTATTGTTCAGGAACAATTCCGCCTCGTCGCCCGACGAATAGACATGCACGGGCGTTATCTTACCCACACGATCCGGCCAGGTCCAGTGCGGAAGTATATGCGCCATAGCAAAACCGGGCCGCCACCGGGCCTGGTATAAATAAAACCGGTCCTTCTTAAACCCGGCCAGGTCGATAATGCCGGAATAGGAGCTGCGCGCAGAATAATAGGGCGTAGGCTCGCCCAGGTAATCCCAGCCGGACCAAACAAATTCACCGGCTACAAAGGGATGGTGATCCAATGCATAAAAAACCTTGTCCGGCGATGCGCCAAATGCGGCCGTATACAAATCGTACGCACTTACGTATTGATGCACCGGGTCTCCGCCGGTCGTATCACTAACAGGCGCGCTGATACCATTATATACCGGGAAAATATAAGTGCCGCGGGTACTGAGCGCAGACGATGTTTCACTGCTCTGGATCATTTTACCGGGAAACCGTTTTTGAAAGGCGGCGTATGAAGGCGCTGTTTTAATGCCCCTGAGCTGCGCATAGGCAGGAGCGTCGCGTATGCCCTCTCCCTGGTAATTCAGGCTCAGCACATCTGCCGTCCTGGGAAAGGGCATATCCGCTTTGGCATAATTCATCGATGCGGTAGAAGGCCGGGTACTGTCTTCCTCTCCAACAATATCATGCAGCTCTTTGGCAAGAGCTGCGCCCTCTTCTGCGGTGTATTGCTCCCCTACCTCATTGCCAAAGCTCCATTCAATGATAGACGGGTGGTTCCTGTCTCTCCTGATAAATGCCCTCAGGTCCGGCTCATGCCAATCAGCAAAAATTAAATGAAAATCCAGCGGCGTTTTCCCTTTTTCCCAACAGTCAAATATCTCATCAATCACAAGGAAACCCATGCTGTCTGTCAGCGCCAGTAATTCGGGAGCCGCAGGGTTATGGGCAAGACGTATGGCATTACATCCCATATCCCGCAATATTTCCAATTGCCTTTCCGCAGCCCTGGTGTTAAAGGCAGCCCCCAATGCCCCCAGGTCGTGGTGCTGGTTTACTCCCTGGATGCGAACCGGTTTGCCATTCACCAGCAGGCCCTTTACAGGATCAAAAACAAGCGAACGTATGCCAAAGCGCGTTTCATACACATCAATGGGCTTTCCATTTTCATATAACCGGGTAATGGCAATATACAACTGGGGCTTTTGTATGGGAGGCGGGCCCCATAATAAAGGGTCTTTTAGTATAATGAAGCTTGCTGCCTTTTTATTTTCGCCCGCTTTTATCGTTGAAACCAACGCCGGGAAAGCAGCAACTTTTTTACCCGCGGCGCCGGATATATTGTTCATCTCATACAGCGCTGTAACTACGCGGATGCTTTTGTCTGCCGTTGATTTATTTTCTATTTGAACAGAAAGATGAACGGCAGCAGAAGAAGCCGAAACCTGTTTTGTTTGAATACACGTGCCCCATTGCGCCACATGCACCCGGTTCACCCTGGTAAGCCAGATATTTCTATAAATACCGCCGCCGGGATACCAGCGGGATGAATTGGCCGGGTTGTCCAATCGTATGGCAAGCTGGTTATCGCCGCCGGGTTTAATATACGGCGTAAGATCAAGGCGGAAGGAATTATAGCCATAAGGCCAGCCGCCCACCAGGCTGCCATTCAGCCAAACCATGGCATAAGACATCGCTCCGTCTATATCCAGGTAAATCGATTTGCCGGCATCGGAAGCGGGTATATTCAGCTTCCTGCGATACCACGCAACGCCCTGAACCGGCAGGCGGCCCATGCCGCCGCCAACAACCGCCTGCTGCTCTTTGTAAAACGGGCCCTTTATTGCCCAGTCGTGCGGTAAGTTTACCCGCTCCCACGCGTGGTCGTCGAAATCGTTTTGAACCAGGGGAAAGTCGCTGCCCGGGCTGCCACCAGGCCGCCGGTGCCGCCTGGCAGGATCCTTAATGAAATCATTGGCCGTAGGCAAAATCCATTTTTTCAACACGTTTTCCGAAGAAATGCCCGGCCCCGTTTCCGATGGCCTCGCATCAGCCACGATATCGTCGTTACGATTGCCCACCACCGGCCGCAGATCATAATTCAAACGATCTGCCTCGCCCGTATACCGCATGAATCGCCAGCCGTCATTTATACTAACCCGTTCCCGCGTATGGTTATTTTTCGGGTTATCCGTCTGGGCCGATACCCCCGGTACCCCACAGATAATTTGTAAGATTAAATAGCAGGCAAATCGCAACATAAATAACAATTACAATGACATATAAGTGTAAAGCCGACAATTAAATGTAGTAAGACTTTTTATAATTGTAACCGATTTCATTTGTTTTTTGAGGGCGCGGTGGCGTAATGCCTTAAAAAGAGGTATGCCATACTTTCAAAGTATGGCATACCTCTTTACAAAAACAACCAGGCAATAATTTTTTTATGGCTGTACTATCCGGTATACGTTGTTATGTCCGTTAATCGATACCGACAGCAGGTATAAGCCACTGGCCAGGCCTTGCTGCGTTACAGGCAGGCGGTAAAAGCCCTGCTGCATGGCATGTTTGCCGGTAAGACCGCCGATATCGATGCGATGGCCCAATACATCATACAGGTTGATATTGACCGAAGCGCTTTGCTGTAGCTGTATCACCAGCGAGGGCTGCCCTGTCACGGCATCCGATACAATGCGGGTGCTTTCGCCGCCGCTGCAGCTATTGACCCCGGCAACGGAGGAGTAGCTGGCAGCGCCGTTTTCATCCACCACCTGCAGGCGATAGTAGGATATGCCGGGCAGCGGCGACAGATCGGTCCAGCTAAGAAATTGCTCACCGCTGGTATAGCTGCTCATAACTGCAACCGGCGCAAAGCTATGGCCATCGTTGCTGCGCTCTATATGATAGGTGCTGGCGGCAGTAGACTGTTTTGTCCACGACAGCTGCACCTTATTGTTTTTGCACGCGGCATTGAAACCGCTTAACAGCACCGGCAACGAAGTCGCCGTAGAAGCAGAAGCCAGCGTAACATAAGTAGTGGCGCCGAAACTGGCCGCCGGAAGGGTGACAGTCAGCACCGAACCATTCACGGTAAAGCTGGCGGCAGGCGAACTGACGATGGTGGCATTACTGAAATTGCCATCGTTGTCCAGCAGCAGCCTCAAATCGGCTGCATGGAAGGTAGCTGAAGAAAAACCGGCCGATGCGACGCTCATATCAAATTCGAGCGTAATATCGGTATTGGTAAAATTCGTCTTCTGCACCAGCCATTCGCGTTGCAGGCGCGTACTGATTCCCGAAGGCTTTTCGGTAGTGCCTCCCCCGGCATAGGCAAAAACCGTATTGTTATTGCCAATCATGAAAAACGACTGATCGCCCGCGGTAAAATTACCGGTATTGGCTGCCTGGTTAACGGTTTTGGAACCACCGATATAAACCGTTAGCATATCCGCCAGCGCCGAACCGCTCCTGCCCTGCTTCTGGTTAAGACCGCTGTTATCATCACGGCCGATACCGGTGATATTACTATTGTACGAAGCATTCGTGGCCATATTCCATATGGTGGTGCCGGCCGACGATACATAATCATGCTGCAGGGAAATGCCATATTTAATGGCCAGGTAGGTTTCTATTTTATTTCGGGCTGCTGCCGGATGAACGGTATTGGGATATGTCACGATCTCGGCAATGCTGCCGCTGAAGAACTCGCTGGCGCTGCCGTCGTTACGGGCGCCGATGGCATCGTTTACATCGGCAGAGTTGCGGGTGCCTGCACCGCCCAGTGAGCCGGCCAGGTTGCCGCCTGCATACATATTACGCTGCGAACCGTCGTAGCTGAAGCTGGCCAGCGCCGGCGTGCCGGCAGACCAGGCATTGTTTACAACGAGATCATTCGACGACCAGCTGTCGGCAAACGAATTCGTAGCGCCGATACCAAAAGCGCTGTAGGTGCTTGTGCCGGCCGTGCCGGCAAACAGGAACTTGCCGGGCGTCGCGGTATTACCGGTGCCGGGTTTGATGACCGCATAGACGGAATAATTGTTATTACCCGCCGCCAGCAGTCCATTGGCCCCGATAGTCAGGTAGTCGGCAGAAACAGGGTTTTGCGAAGCAGCGTCGAATTCCACCACGGGGTTGAAGTTAACATTGCTGCTGCTGTTATCGCGGTAAGTGGGATTATTGGCTGATCCGGGCGAGCTGGCCGTGCGCACATTGCCCGATTGATCGTTCCAGGTAGCAATGGGCGAGCCGTCGGTCGTAACAGGCACCCCATTGGTTGTTTTGATCCAGAAAGCCATACCGCTGATACCCCCCGGCGAAACGGAACAGCTGGTAAAGGTTCCGCTGCCCGCAGGAGCGGTTATCGCCGGCGTTTGCGGCAGCGCCCCTATCGTCATTTGCGTACACTCGGCATCGATGGTATTGCCAGGTATAGCGGTACCGACGTTTACATCGTAGGCAATCCAGAAATAATTAGTGCCGGGCATAAGCGCCTGTGAGCCGTTGGCCGTAATGGTACCGGTGGTGGGCGTTATGCCGCCGGCCACAAACTCGCTGGAAGGATTGTATACGGCGCTGTTGCCGGTATAATAAATATGTATTTTACTGAAGTCCGCGGGATTGGTGCTGCCGTTCATGCTGAACTGTAGCTGCGTAAGGCTGAGGGGTGAAGCACAGCCGTTGGTAACTACCTGTATGCCGGCAACGGGCTGCGTGGGTGTACAGGCGGAAATAAGACCGTTGGCCAGCTGGGTAACGGTAGACGACTGGTAGGCCATGCTGCCCTCGGTCCAGGTATACAACCTGCCGCCGAACGGCTTGGCTTTTAAATTGGTCGTCTCTGATGCATACACGGCAGGTCCCAGCTGTGCATCGGTAAGCGAATAAAAATCGGTTGCGCTATTGCCGCTGTTAATGCCAATGGAGGCGGAACCATTGGTAATGGTACCTGCTGGCGCATACCGCTGATAAGCAAACTCCACCAGGTTCGTTCCTTCATGCAGTTTTACTTCAAACAGCATAACAGGAGTAAGGGAGCTGGCATCCCACCTCATATTAAACCATTCCACCGTAAGCACCTGGCTGCCGGGGGCGCCTGTGAGCTGATAATTGACGTTGCCCGTGGCATCCGTTGCCAGGTTATCCCATAAAGGCGCCAGTACCGGGCCGATGCCGGTCGTGCCCAGCGCATTGCCGGGCAGGGGTTGCGTGGCAGCGGCGCCTAAGCTCATCCAGCCGTTGGAGCTGGCTACAAACTGGGTATACGTATTACAGTTGTATGTAAAGGTAAAACCAATGTTCTGCACGCCCGATAGGGCTTCATCGGTAGACGCCGGGATAATAACCGTCGGGCTGGCGTTGGAAGCATAGCCGGGATTGGTGATGGCGAGTGAATAATTTAGCTGTGAATGGGCGACAGAAACTGTTATGACAGGCAACAGGCAGGCGATAAGCAATTTTACACCTTGCCGTAAGCGTAGGGATACGTTCATAGGCCGTTGTTTGGATAATTGGATTTAAGGATCTACAGATTTTTTACGTGATTGTAACGCAAAAAGTAAAAAGGTATTTTCGGGACCTGTTTACATAGGGTGCCACACGCGGGTATAAACAGTCATTATTGCCGGATGAACCCATGCTGTATGCATTCTTTGCACTTATAAACAAATGATATCAATAAAGTTGTAATAAAAAAACGACACACATTGATCTAAGACAACTTATTGAGTACTAGTGCATTTTTAATCCCGTTTTCATAAATCCGGCCAAACGCCGCTGCCCCTTTTTCACCCGCGTTTAACAAACAACATGAGCCAGGTGCCGGTATTAATTCAATGATTAAAAAATTATATACAATTAATAACACCATCATTTAAAATTGGTATTCAATCTCACTTTTACCAACATATGGTAATTAAAAAATTATGCTACCTGCTATCGTAAATGCTGTACTTTTTCCGCGCCATTACATTAAAATAACTGCGTACCAATACCAACTATCATATGAATAGATCTCTACGAACCCAGGCCGTATTTATGCTTATATCGGCGCTGTGCTGCGGCCGTCTGTCGGCTACGCCCACCTGCCCCATCATCACACAAAGCTTTTCCGGTTCCGCCAACGGAAGCACCGTGGATACCACCGTCACCGGCTGGTATATCGACGCATCGTCGCTGGTGAACCCTACCTATTTTGCTGTTAAATCCAATCGCTTTACAGCACAGAATATCGGCGCCGAAGGCGTTTGGTATTCTCGTATATTCCCGGTTACCGGCTATAGCAGCTTCCAGGTAGCGGTAAAAATTACCTCGGAAAGCGCCCAGACCGCCGATTATGTAAAGATCTATTATAAGATCGACGGCGGTGCAGAAACCCTGTTGGATCAGCGTACCGGCCAGTTTGGCACGCTCGATTTTACTTCGGGCGCCCTTACGGGTAGTACCGTACAGCTCATAGTAAGGCTCTATAATAAGAACGTCAGCGGTACCGGGTCCGATCCGAAACTCTATATCGAGCAATACCGGGTATTTAAAGAGGCCGGTCCCTGCACGCCCGCTACCATTCCCGTAACGGCGGCCATCAGCAGCAGCAACAAAACGATTACCTGTACCAATTCGTCGGTTACCCTGACCGCCGCTTCCACGGCATCCGGGGTCACTTATAAATGGACCGGCCCGGGCGGCTTTACGTCCACATCCGCCTCCCCCACTGTTTTCACCGGTGGCACTTATGAAGTGATAGGCACCAGCTCCGCCGGCTCTGGTGCAGCCGTGGTCACCGTATCCGCCAATAACACGCCGCCCGATCTTACCGCCACAGGCGGCGCCCTCGGCTGTTCGGCCAGCGTTATGCTGAATGCGGCTTCATCGGTCAGCGGGGTAACGTATCAATGGACAGGCCCCAACAGCTTCAGCAGCGCATCGGCCAGTCCTTCGGTCGGTACCCTCGGTACATATACTATTACAATCACCAACCCCGCCAACGGATGTACCAATACGCAAACGGTACAGGTCGTAACAGGCAATGCCACGCCGACCACGTTCTGGAACGAAGACTTTACCGATCAGGCCGATGGCACCACATCCGATAATGGCACTACGCCCTGGACCATCGCCAACAGTACCACGGGGACTTTTGCAGTGGCCAGCCACGAGTTTAAAGTAAATAACATTGGCAGTTCAGCCGTTGGCACATGGACTTCCGGCAGCATAAACATTTCGGGCCGCACCAATGTGAGCATATCCGTCGACGTAAGAAGCGGCATATCCCCCGGCGGCGGACTCGAAGACAACGGCGCCAGCATAGACTCCATCAGTCTTTATTATATCCTCGATGGCGGAACGCCCGTTCGGTACAGCTCAAACCTCGGCAAGATCAACAACAACCGCAGCACCGATAGCACCATTAGCTTCGGCAGCTTTAACGGTTCCACGCTGCAGGTGATGGTACGCGCCCGCACCACCTCTGCGGATGAATTCTATTATTTCGACAATGTTAAGGTGTCGGGTATCCTGCAAACCACCGTTAGCGCCGGTGCAGCCAACAGCGGCCCTGTTACCTGTAAGCCGGATTCGGTCACTTTGCTCGGCAGTTCCTCCACTTCGGGGGTAAGCTATGCATGGACGGGCCCCAACAGCTTTAGCTCCACCCTGCAAAATCCTAAAGTGCGTACTACGGGCACCTATATAGTAACTGTTACCAATTCCGGTGGCTGTACGGCCACCGCTTCTACTACAGTTACGGAGAACCTTGTGCCGCCGGCCAACGTAACGGCATCCAGCGGTTCGGGCTCCACCGTGATTACCTGCACCAATGCCACGCTCACGCTTACCGGCAGCGCTTCGGGCGCCAATCTAAGCTTTGCATGGACGGGCCCCAATGGGTTTACCGCCTCCGGCGCCAGCGCCAGCGCCGGTACGGCCGGCACCTACACGGTCACCGCTACCGATACCACCAACGGCTGCGCCGCTTCCGCCGCCGTCTTATTGCAATCGAATACCACGGCGCCCTCGGCCGTTACCTATACGCCTGTTCCCGCCTCGGCACAGATTACCTGTGCGGTTCCCGGTGTCTCGCTCACCGGTAGTTCTGCTACGGGCACAGTACGTTATGGATGGACAGGCCCCAACAATTATTCCGCTACCGGGCCTACGGCCAATGCGCAAACAGCGGGCACCTATATACTGACCGCTACCGATACTGTCAACGGCTGTACGGCTACGGCCAACGCTTCCGTATCGCAAGACATACTTTCTCCCGAAGGTGTAACGGCCAATGGTTCTAACCAGATTACCTGCAATCTTCCGCAGGTAAACCTGGTAGGCGTCTCCACTACGCCGGGAGTAACGTATAGCTGGACAGGCCCCAATGGTTTTACGGCTATCGGCGCTATCGTGCCCACTACCGTGGGCGGCATTTACACACTAAAAGTCACCAACCCGGCCAACGGCTGTTTCAAAACGCTGCCCACAACAGTAGCGCAAAATACCGCTCCGCCAGCCAATGTAACAGCCACCAGCTCCGGGCCGCTTACCTGCAGCGTTACCGAAGTTACCCTTACCGGCAGTTCGTCTTCTCCCAACGTGTCTTATCAATGGGACGGCCCCGATGGCTATTTATCTTTCTCGGCACAGGATGTGGCCACTGAACCGGGCGATTATGTGCTGACGGTCACCAATGATGACAATGGTTGTATACTTAAAGACACCACCACCGTCATCACTCAATGCGGTGCACGCAAAGCGGTTTCCGAACCCGCTGCCGCCGCAGGCATCGCCGCCGCTGGTTTCGAATGGAAGGTATATCCCAATCCATCCGCCGGCAAAGCCACTGTATCATTCAGGCTGCCGATGAGCGAATCCGTCACCGTACAGGTTTATAATAGCACTGGTATAGCCGAAAAGCTGTTGTTCAACAACAGGGCGGCGGCCAACCAGTTGTATACACTGAACCTTACAGAAAATCTGCCCGCAGGCGTTCATTATTTTGCCATCAGGGTGAGCAATAAAGTATACACCAAAAAAATCGTCGTAATTAAATAGTTGAAATAAACAGGTAAAAGGTGAAGGATGCATAATGCATGCTTCACCTTTTACCTGTTATTGCCCGAACCTTGTCCATACCCTTCAAGCAAATCAATCACTATATGAAAGCATCCTTACAAAGAAGCCTCCCTTTTCTTTTTCTCTTAGCATTATTTCATGGACGGTTACTGGCTACGCCTACCTGTCCCATCATTACACAAAGTTTCCAGGGCGCTGCCAACGGCGCTACCGTAGACGCCAGCTCTACCGGCTGGTACATCGATGCGTCGAAGCTTACCAGTCCCACGTACTTCGCAGTCATGTCCAATCGCTTCAAAGCCGAGAATATCGGCGCAGAAGGGATTTGGTATTCGCGGGTATTTTCCACCGCCGGTTATGCCAGCTTCCAGGCTGCGGTAAAGATTACCGCCGAAGGAAACCAGACAAGCTCGGAATACGTGAAAGTATATTATAAGGTCAACGGCGGCGCCGAAACGCTGCTCGATCAGCGAACCGGGAATTTCGGTACGATCGATTTTACGTCTCCCGTACTCACCGGCAGCAACGTGCAGTTCGTGGTGAAAATATACAACTACGCCAACGGCAGCTCGCAAACCTCCAAGTACTATGTAGAGCAATACCGTGTATTCAAAGAAACCGGCCCTTGTGCCGCCGGCGCAATAGGCGTTACTGCTTCCGCCGGCAACAGCGGTGTGCTTACCTGCAGCAACCCCTCTCTTACCCTGTCGGCGTCCACATCGGCTTCCGGTACTACTACCTGGAGTTGGACCGGTCCCGGCAGTTTTGCCTCTACGGCGCAAAACCCGTCTGTTAACACGGCAGGCACCTATACCGTAGTGGGCACCAATGCAGCCGGTTCCGGTTCTGCCACGGTAACGGTTACGTCCAATAAAACAGCGCCCGATCTTACGGCTACCGGCGCCGCCCTGGCCTGCGCCACGAGCGTAACCATCAATGCCAGCTCTTCTGTCAGCGGAGCTACCTATAGCTGGACGGGCCCCAATAGTTTTACCAGCCTTTCCAGGACACCTTCGGTTTCAACAGCGGGCACTTATACCGTCACCGTTACCAATCCTGCCAATGGCTGTACCTCCCAGCAATCAGTAACCGTTACCGCGGGTACCGTTACGGCCACCACGCTTTGGCTGGAAGACTTTAGCAGCCTTAGCAACGGCACTGTTTCGGATGCAGGTGCAACGGCCTGGTCTATCGCCAATCCCGGCACCGGCACTTTTTCCGTACAGAACAATGAGTTCAAAGCTTCCTTTAGTAGCGCTAACGAAGGCGTGTGGTCTTCCGGCGTTATTAATATAGCCGGCTCTAATAATGTCGTTATCTCTGCCAGCCTGCGCAGTGAAACGGCCGGCAGCAGCGATTTTCTTGAGAACAACGATTATATCCATGTATATTATAAGCTCAACGGCGGCGCAGAAACATTGATATTCGAAGATTCTGCAGGCCTTGGCACCACCACTACCGGTACGGCCTCGGCAACTGCCCTTTCGGCCTCACTCAACGGAAACACCCTGCAGGTTATCATCAGGGTGCGCAATTCCGATCCCACCGAACGCTATTTCTTTGATAACGTAAAACTGGTGGGTACCAACCAGTCGGCTGTGGTAACCCCTTCCGTTACCGGCACCGTAACCTGTACCGGCACCGCCCAGCTCAATGCAACCGTTACGGGTGGTACGGCTACCGCCTGGTCATGGACAGGCCCTAATAGCTTCACTTCTTCCATACAGAATCCTACGGTAAGCGCCGGCGGGCAATATATTGTGACCGCTACCCTTTCCGGTGGCTGTACAATAGCTTCCCCGATAACCGTTAGCGAAAATAAAACGGCGCCGGATATCATAGCATCCGGGGGCACGCTCGCCTGTTTGCCTACCGTAACGCTCAACGTCAACTCTTCGGTAGCCAACGCAGCGTATAGCTGGACAGGGCCCAACAGTTTCACCAGCGCGGCCAAGAATCCCGTGGTCAGCACCGTGGGCACCTATACCGCCAAAGTAACCAATCCGGCCAATGGATGTATCGCCACGCAGGCCGTACAGGTTAGTGCGGCTGCTGCAGCCAGTATATGGTTTGAAGATTTCAGCTTATCCAATGGCACCGTGGCCGACAATGGCAGCACCATCTGGTCGGTTACCGCTCCTTCCGGCAGCGTATTCTCCGTGCAGGGCAATGAATTTAAAGTGAGCAACAGCACTACCACCAACCAGGGCGTGTGGACCTCCGGCGTTATTCCCATTACCGGCAAAACCAACGTATCCATCAGCGCGGTGGTAAGAAGCTCTATTATCAACAACGCCCAAATGAACACGGATGGCGAGTTTATGGATTACCTGCGTTTTTATTATAAGCTCAATGGCGGAGCAGAAGTGTTGTTCAACGAAAAGCTGGGGATCATTAACAGCCACAGCACGACCAATACACCCATTTCCATCGGCGGCCTGAGTGGCGCCAGCCTCCAGATTATCGTGAAGGCAAGGGCTACCGGCTCAGACGAGTTCTATTACTTTGATAGTGTAAAAGTAATGGCCGCCAGCACCGATACCATCAATGTAACGGCCTCCGCTCCCGGGTCCCTTACCTGTGGCAATACGTCGGTAACGCTTTCGGGCGTATCCAACACGCCCAACGTGAGCTATAGCTGGAGCGGCCCCAATTCATTTATATCTGCGCTGCAAAATCCGTCGGTCAGCGCCGCCGGGGTATATACACTAACGGTCACCAACCCGTCAACAGGTTGCAGCGCCGCCGATACCGCCAGTGTTATTTTAAATAATACCGGGATCAGCGTCGTAGCCAGCGCTTTGGGCGTCATTACCTGCAACAATACCACTATCCCGCTGAGCGGCAGCTCTACTCCTGCTACCGGGGTAAGCTATGCCTGGACAGGACCCAACAGTTTTGTCTCTGCACTGCAAAACCCAACAGTTAACGCAGGGGGTATTTATACCCTGACCATCACCGATCCCAACACCGGTTGTACCGGTACGGATACCGCACTGGTGACCCAGAACAAAACCCTGCCGGTCGTAACGGCCAGCGCCGTGGGCCAGTTTGCGTGCAACAATGGCCTTATCTCGCTGAGCGGCAGCGCTACGCCGTCCTCCGGTGTGACTTATGGCTGGACGGGCCCCAACGGCTTTACTTCCGCCGTACAAAACCCGCCCATTACCGTAGCAGGTATTTACACCCTCACGGTGACCAATACCGCTACCGGTTGCGTTGGCACCGATACGGCCAATGCCATGCTCAACAACACCGCTCCCGTCGCTTCCGCTACACCCAGCGGTGTGCTCAATTGTAAGGATACGATTGTAACGCTCTCGGGCAGCTCTGCCACCGCCAGCGTAAGCTATAGCTGGACAGGTCCCAATGGGTTTACCTCGGGCGTACAAAACCCCACGGTGAAAGCAGGCGGCAATTATATCCTGACCGTTACCAACCCTGTCAATGGCTGTACCGGCACCACCGGTGTTGCCGTAAACCAGGATACCGTGCACCCGGTCAATGTAACCGCCGTCATCAGCTCCGCCAATACCCAGCTCACCTGTCTCAATAACAACGTTACCCTTACGGGCAACCTGCCCGGCACAGGCTTCACTTTTCTATGGACTTCACCCGGCGTAACCGATATGCCGTATACCAGCATAACGGTATATAACCCGGCCGTGTATACTTATACGGTGACAAAGACGGCTAACTTTTGTGCTACTTCTGTTCCGGTTACTGTTGTGCGCGACAATGCGCCGCCGCTTCTTTCGGTGTCGCCTGTAAGTCCGTATCTCACCTGTATTAACCCCACGGTTAACATAGTAGCCAGCAGCACTACGCCCAACGTTACTTTTGCCTGGAGCGGTCCGAATGGCATTGCGTCCGCTACCGCCAGCGTTACCGCCTCAGCCGGTGGCAACTATACCGTGATGCTCACCAACCCGGCAAACGGTTGTACCAACAATACGACCCTGACGGCAATACAAAACATCACGCCCCCGGCCAATGTGCTGGCCGCCACGCAATCGGGCTCCAGCCTGATTACCTGTGCCAACAGCAGCCTGGTACTTACGGGAAGCTCGTCTACCGGCAGCGCCAGCTTCGCCTGGACCGGTCCCAACGGCTTTACCGCCAGCAGCGCCACCGCTTCTGCCAGCGCAGCCGGCACTTATGTGCTAACGGCCACCGATCCTGTCAACGGATGCACGGCTTCCTCGTCCATTGGGCTGCAGCAAAATACCGTTGCCCCAACCAATGTTACCAGCACACCTACGCCTGCATCGGCCATGGTGACCTGCTTAAACCCGTCTGTTGCACTGACCGGCGGTTCAAGCACCTCCAATGTATCTTATAGCTGGAGTGGGCCTGGTGGTTACAGCAATACTACCAATATTGCAACGGCAACTACAGAAGGAAGTTATGTAGTAACGGTTAGGGATAATATCAATGGTTGTACTGCCACAGCTACCACGGTAGTAACGCAAAACACCCTTTCTCCCGAAGGTGTAACCGCAAATGGCTCCAACCAGATTACCTGCAATCTTCCACAGGTAAACCTGGTAGGTTTTTCTACTACACCGGGTGTATCGTACAGCTGGACAGGCCCCAATGGCTTTACGGCCTCGGGCGCTATGGTGCCCATCACCGCAGGCGGTGCATATGTACTGAAAGTAACCAACCTAACCAATGGATGTTTCAAAACACTGCCCACAACGGTAGCGCAAAATACCACGCCGCCGGCCAATGTAACGGCTGTCAATTCCGGACCCCTTACCTGTGCTGTCACAGAGGTTACCTTAACCGGTAATTCGACCAGTCCCAATGTTGACTATGAATGGAATGGCCCGGATGGTTATTTATCTTTCTCCGCAATAGATGTAGCATCGGAGCCAGGTGATTATGTATTGACCGTCACCAACAATGCCAACGGCTGTACCCTGAATGACACCACCACCGTGGTGAACACCTGTGGCGCCCGTAAAGCAGTGGCGTCCACTACCGACGCAGCCGAAAGTACAACGCTTACTACCGGCGGCAACTTTGAATACAAGGCATACCCTAACCCGTTTGTCGACAGGGTTGTTGTAGAATTCAAATCGCCGGAAAGCGCTTTTGTAACCGTACAGCTGTTTAATGCTATCGGGATACTGGAAAAATCCCTGTTTAACGACAAGGCCGTTGCGGGACAATTGTACCGGCTGCCGTTTACAGGCAGGTTCCCTGCAGGCATTCACTACATCGTTATAAGCGTAAACAATAAAGTGTATACCAAAAAAATGATATCCATTCAGTAAGCCTGCTTACTGAACCAGCGCAGGGAAGGCCAGAGAGCTTCCCTGCGTTTTTTTTGATTTATAAAATCCTTGGAACCAGTCACCAAATCCATTATTAATTATGAAGGATCTATTACTAAAAACATGTTCCCTGGCGCTTGTCATCGCCTTATCGGGCACCCGGCTCATAGCGGCACCACACCGGCCCGGCATGCCTACGGATACCCTGCCAACATTCTGGCTGGAAAGTTTCACCCTCCCAGACAATACCCGGGCCGACAGCGGCCTCAGTGTATGGACATCCACCGCGCCCTATTCCAGCGCCATTTACGGCGTCTTCAACAACGAGTTTAAAATAAATAATACCAACCCCTACAAGGGGCCGGTGGTATGGACCTCCGGTTCCATCAGCATTGCCGGCAAATCTGGTATTCAGATCTCTGTAAAAGCCCGCAGCAGCGCAGACACAGGCGGGTGGCTGGAGTACGACGACTCGAACATTTACGACCTTCAGTTAGCTGATTATATCCGCATGTACTACAAAGTGGATGGCGGCGCCGAAGTATTGTTTGGCGATCTGCGCAGCAATATCAAAAGTAATTGCGGCGATACCACCGTATACAGCACCGGCGCCATCTCCGGCAATGCCGTGCAAATCATCGTGCGCGGCAGGGCCACCGCCGCAGACGAATATTATTATTTTGACAATGTAACTGTAGCAGGTAACACTGCCTGTACGGTAGATGCGACGGCTTCTGTGAGCAACCAGCTCACCTGTACAAGGGATTCCGTTCAGTTGTCCGGCGGCAGCACAACCACCGGCGCCACCTACAGCTGGTCGGGACCCAACAGCTTTGAATCCGCCGCACAAAACCCGTTCATAAAAACACCCGGCGTATACGCAGTGGTGGTTACCGCCCCCGGAGGCTGTACGGCAAACGCATCGGTGCTTGTTTCACAAAACATAGATTATCCCGGCGGTGTAACCGCCAATGGCTCCAACCAGATAACCTGCAACACACCACAGGTAAACCTGGTAGGCGCTTCCAGCACCCCGGGCGTTACATTCAGCTGGACAGGTCCCAATGGCTTTATCGCATCCGGCGCCGTTGTGCCCATCACCGCGGGGGGTACGTATGCCCTGACAGTGACCAACCCAACCAATGGCTGCGCTAAAATTCTTCCCGCTATCGTAGCGCAAAACAAAACACTGCCCGCCAATGTAACGGCCACCAACTCCGGCCCGCTCACCTGCACCGTCAGCAATGTGGACATCATTGGTAGCTCCACGGACGCCAATGTGGACTATGAATGGAGCGGCCCCGATGGTTTCCAGTCTTATTCGGCATCCGACATTGTCACGACACCGGGCGAATATGTGCTCACCGTTACCAATAGCAGCAACGGCTGTTATGTAACCCAATCCACCATCGTAGCAAATAACTGCAGCGGCCAACGCAGGATAACGCCCGCCGCCATACCCGGCGTCGACACCCTTAGCAGTGGTTTTGAATGGAGCGTGTATCCCAACCCGGTCAACGATAAAGCAGTCGTGGAATTTAAATTGCCGGAAAGCAATTTTGTAAAACTGCAGGTATACAACAATAATGGCATAGCCGAAAAATTACTGTTTAATGCCAGGGTAACCCCGAATCAACTATATAGGTTAAGCCTTTCCGGCGGCCTGCCGGCGGGAATGCACTATATCGTTGTGCAGGTAAACAATAAACTATTTACAAAGAAGCTGCTGTTTGTAAAATAAAATCCTGCCATACAAAAGTGAAAGGGCCAACCGGAAAGTTGGTCCTTTTTCGATCATCCATTTATTTTTTCAGGCTTAAGTAATGCTCTTTTTGCGCCTTGCCAAGCTTCTCAATTGCATATCGAAGCGTTATCCGCGGCATTGTTGCAGAAAATTTGTTTAAAAAAGCTACCAGTTTTTGCTCATCTCTTTTTCCTGCTTCACGAACCCAGCTTCCTACTGCTTTGTTTATTAAATCGTGTTTGTCATTCACCAATATTTCTGCAATATTGAAAGTGTCATCTATATCACCCTGCTTTATAAAAAAGTAAGTGGCTACAATGGCGGTCCTGCGCTCCCAAACGTTTTTCGACTTAGCAAGTTTATACAGTATTTTCCTGGGTTTGTCTGCCAGGTATCCGCCAACGACAGATGGGGCGCTCCGGTCAACCATATCCCAGTTGTCAATTCTGTCGTGTTTTAACAGGTATAAATCAAACAATTCCTTTTTCCTGTCAGCTGTCGTTTTTTTGTCTCTTGCCTGGAAATCCATAATGCTTACCGCGCCCACCCTTGCTTCATAAAATTCGCTGTTGAGGAGCTTTTCAATTTCAGGTAATGGCATTTGTGCAAATTGCTTTGCCAATCGAAACAGGTGGGACATGCGAACGCCCAAAAATTTACTTTTAACGCCTTCATACCTGAAATAACGTTGCACATTTTCAAGCTCTTTTTTTGTTCGAAGCGGAGACAGTTCTTCAAAAAAATGTTTTGCTGTAATACCTTTCATAAAGTTCGTTTGCATGTAAGGAGGCTTATTATCCTCAAATTTCACGGGTAACACCTTTCCCTGGATGAAATGCCTTTTTGGACGGTTGAAATCCGCCAGGTTGTTTCCGGAATTTCCTGTCCCGTAAAAAGATAATATTTAATTTCGAAAGCATATGCCATTATTATCCTGGCGCCTTAACTAATTTAAAACCAATCACCATGAGTTACAAAATCATTACTCCTGCCCTGTTTTCAGTAGCCGTATTTTTTATGGCATCCTGCGGTGGTTCAGGCAGCAACGCTGCGGCAGCTGATTCAAAAAAGACGGAATCGCCTGCTTCAGGTATAAATCCGGTTGTTAATATTTCCACTTTGATTGGTAAAACCCTGGCGGAAACTGAAAGTGCATTGGGTAAGGCAGATCATGTAGAAAAAGCATCGCCCGGTGGAACCCCCTGCAAAGATAACCCATGCGATAAAGCTTCATTTCAATCAGGTAAGTACGAAATTGTTTTTATTGATGGCAAAGCTGATTGGATCACCATATACCAGCTTTCAACATATGATTTAAACAATGACGCCATAGCGCTTCTTGGGTTGCCTAAATCACCCCCCACAATAAGCAACACAGTTATGTTAAGCTGGGAAAATGTAGAAGGCATAAAAGACATTCGTTTTTTCAATAATGGGTCTAATAAGATTGATTATGTATATGTGAAGGCAAATACTAAGTAGTACTATTGTTTAATAATAAAGCATACGCAAAGAAGCTGGTATCTGTAAAATAAAATCCTGCTAATATAAAAGCTAAAAGGGCCAACCGGAAGTTGAGCCCTTTTAGCTTTATTAAAACCGTGTTGAAACAATTCGTTTTCCTACTGTTTTACCAGCGGAAGCAATTTGATGATCCCGTCGCTGCCGGTTATACGCAGGTAGTAAATACCTTTCGCCAGCCCGCCGATGTGCAGCGGTATGGTTTGCGCGCCTTTTTCCAGCGACGTGGATATATGTCGTTGCACGCGGCCGATGACATCGGTGAGCGTACAGCTTACGTTTGTCTTTTGCGGTAGTATGATAAACAGGCTGGTCTCATTGCCGTTCACTACAGACGGTCTTAATTCCACCCGCACCACGCCCTGCTGGTTGGTGACGCTTACCGTGCGGCTGTAGAATATATTTTTGTTATCCCCTGCCGGCATTTTAAGGCGGTAATACGTAACGGCATTGCCGGGATCATGGTCGGCGTAGATATAGGATGTTTTGCCTGCCACAGCGCTTACGCTGGCTATTTCATTAAACCCGATACCATCGGCAGAGCGCTCCAGGATATACTGCGAAGGTTGCTCCTGCCCGCCTGCCTGCCAGTCGATTTGGTTAAGGGCGCCCGTTCTCCTGGCCGCAAAATCATTCAGGCGTATCGGGAGCACCAGCGTATAGCTGGCCACGCTGAATTGGGTGAGCGCCGAAAAAGCGCCCCCGCCGGTAGCATATGGATTACCTCCCGATACCGGTAGCACAGGCGTGTACTGAACGATGGCGCTGCCATCAGACCGGATGATTTGTGAAGAAGTCTGCACGTATCCCGACTGCTCTTCGGGCTGGCTCCATTGCAAATTGAGCGCCAGGAGGCTGCCGCCGGGTGTTTGCTCATCGATAAACCAGCTGCGGCTTACGCCCGAATTGGCAACACTGCCCGGCAGCGGCTGGTCGTTTACACGCATCCTGAAGTTATCGGTAGCGCCGCTATTGGTGAGATTAACCGGGTTATACATGACAGTGGTAGGCCCTATCGGGTAAATAACTGCCCCGGAACCGGAACTCACCTGTTCTACCTGCAGGCCGCCCAGCCCGGTATTGGCCGCACCGGACAATCCATTGCCGGTCACGATCCAGCTGCTGGCCGTCGTGAAGAAAGCAGCATTGACGATGCTGTTGCTGCCTGCTTTCATGGTAAGTATATTGGTTCCCGTTACCAGCTTGGCGCTGCCGCCCAGGGTGAGCGTATGGGTAATATCGGTATTTGTTTGCAATAATTTATTGAAGCTGCCGCCGATGGTAAGCGAACCATGGGTAGCTGGCAATATATTTTGATCGGCATCGGCGATATAAGACACTGTGCCCGGTAGGTTATATACAGCAGGGGCCAGGTTAAAAGGATAGCTGCCGCCGGTAATGCGCAGGCCGGCCGTATTCTCGATTTTGATGCTTTGCCAGAACGCCGTGGCGGTGGTGGGACTGATAGTAGGCATGCGCGGCGCCCAGTTGGGCACCAGCACATCGGTAGTGCTAATGGGTACGCCGCCGCACCAGTTGCCGGCCACATGCCAGTTGGTGTCTACCCCGCCCAGCCAGGTGCCCGATGTGGCCACATGCAGGATGGCATCTGCCGAGGTAGCGGTGTTGCAGCTGCCCGCGCTGGTAACATTAACGCGGTAGCGAAAGCCGTCCAGGGGCATTGTAACGCCGCTAAGCGTAAGGGTTGCGCTGGTACCGCCTGCAACGTTTGCCCAAACCACGGGCCCGCCGGCCGCAGTGGTTCCGTTATCAGTTTGCCATTGGCGCGTAGGCGTACCGCCTGTGGCCGATACTACGGGGGTAAACACCGCATTGCTGCCTGCGCAGACATTGGTATTTGCAGGTGCTGTGGTAACGGATACCACGGGAACGGTCAGGGTAATGGTACCAGAAGTGACCGAACAGGTAGAAGCATCTGTCACCACCACTTTATACCTGGAACTATTCATGCCGGTGGTAACGCCAGTAATCGTAAGGTTCGGCGTAGTGACACCCGAATAAGTGCTGTTGTTAGCAAGGTTACCCGTTCCCAACATCCACTGGTAGGTAAGCCCGGAAGCGCCGGTGGCTGTTACATTCAGGGGGGTATTACTACCCGGGCAGGCGATCAGCGCGGTATTGCCCGTAACCGGAACATAATTGGCGGTGGCCGGAGGGGCTATCACAGGTTGCAATACATATAATGTATCTATGGCGCTGGTAGCCGAGCAGCCATTGGCTGCAGTGGCTATATAATGATACAGGGTACCCGACAAACTGCTGGCCAGTGTAATAAATAAATTCCCATCCGTAGAAAGGCTGTTTGTATAAGTGCTGCCGTCAACGGTATTGCTCCAGGTTACACCTCCATCCGTGCTGAACTGCCATTGATAGCTGGTGGCGGTGGAAGGTTGTGCACCCAGGGCGCTGGTACCCGCAGCCAGGCAGATAGGCGTCTGCTGGTTGGTCGTCCATACCGTGGGCGCCGTATTGCCGTTTACCGTAAGCGTAGCCGCGCCGGAACTAACCACCGCGCCGTCGGATACATTACAGCGATATTGTAACCCGTTCATGCCGGAGTTAATGCCTGTCACGGTAAGTATCGCCGTAGTGGCATTACTATACTGGCTGTTGTTGGTAATATTATTCCAGCTGCCGCCGCTGAATACCTGCCATTGGTAGGTAAGTCCTGTGCCCGTGGCGCCAACAGTAAAGCTGGTGGTGCTGCCCTGGCATACTGTAACCGGCGAGGGGTTTGTGTTAATAACAGGTGTAAAATAAGCAAGGCTTCGGGTGGTAAGAAAAAGCAACAGCAGCATAGTGAAGCTGATGACTTTACCGGCAGCGCCTGTAAATGCCTTTTCATAAGGGGTACAGTTCTTCATAGACACAGGATGTTTTTGGTTTTGCAACTAAAGGTTAAACCTAATGAAACTTTTTTTTATTTTTTGTAGTTCCGCCGATATATATAATATCGGCATATGAATCACACATGCATTGCCGATAGTATATAAAATCATGTGAGCCGGGAGGAGTTATACATGGCCGACAACGGTTGTTTGTTCCATAACTGGGAACTTTCGTAAACTTGTAAAAAATTAGCTATCGATGGCAACGGAAATAAAATGCCCTAAATGCGGTCACCAGTTCCCTATGGAGGAGGCGGTATCCGAAGAATACAAGAAGGATCTGCGCGACCAAATGATGGCGTATAAGAAGCAAAAGGACGAGGAAACGGCGCGGCGTGAAAAAGAGTGGCAGGACCAGCTGGTCAAAAAAGAAAATGATTACAGCCGCCAGCTGCAGCAGGAAAAGCAGCAGTTGCGCCAGCAGGTAGAGGAAACGCTGCGCAAAACCATCAGCGCCGATTTTGAAAACAAGCTGCAGCTGCTGGAACAGGCTAATAAAGACAGCGGCGAGAAGCTGAAAGCCGCCCGGCAGAAAGAGCTGGAATTTTTGCAGAAAGAGCAGGTGCTGCAAACCCGGGAGGCAGAGCTGGAAATATCCGTTCAGCGCCGCCTGCAGGAAGAGCGGGGTAAGCTGTCGGAGGAGCTGCGCAAGCTGGAAGAGCAGAAAGTAGCCGCCAGGGAAAACGAATACCAGCTCCGGCTGAAAGAGCTGGAAAAACAGCTGGAAGACCAGAAAAAGCTGGCCGAGGAAATGCGGCGTAAGGCAGAACAGGGCTCCAGCCAGCTTCAGGGCGAAATACAGGAGCTGGCGCTGGAATCGATGCTGCAGCACGCCTTTCCTTTCGACGCTATCAGCGAAGTGGGCAAGGGCGTGCGCGGGGCCGATTGCATCCAGACCGTACGCAACAGCTTTGGACAGGAATGCGGCCGGATCATTTATGAAAGCAAGCGCACCACCAACTTTGCGCCCGAATGGATAGAAAAGCTGAAAATGGATATGCGCAGCCTGAAGGCGGATATCGCCGTCATTGTAACGCGTACCATGCCCAAAGACATGGATTGCTTCGGCATCCGCGACGGGGTATGGGTTTGCTCTTTTGACGAGGTGAAAGCATTGGCGGGCGTACTGCGCGATGGAGTGATACGGGTGTTTACCGCCGCCAAAAACCATGAAAATAAGGGTGACAAAATGCACCTGCTGTACGATTACCTCACCAGCAACGAGTTTGCCGAGCAGTGGAAGGCCATACGCGAGGGTTTTATGAGCATGAAGCTATCCATACAAAAAGAGCGCGACGCCATGGAAAAACTCTGGAAGGCGCGCGAAAAGCAGCTGGAAAAAGTGTTGCTCAACGCGGCGCATATCCGCGGCTCCGTAGAAGGCATCGCAGGGATGGACAGCATCGACCTCAACCTGGGCGACGATAGCCCCAACCTGCTGGAAGAATAAACCGCCAGCAAAATCTGATAAATAAACGGGGCGCAGGTGATACCTGCGCCCCGTTTATTATATCTGTCATTTACCGGCTACTATTTATAAGAGTAGGCAATTCCTTTTTTGATGGCCTGGGCGGTAAACTGGTTGTCTTTTTCAGAAGTCAGCAGCACAAAAGGCGCACCCATTTCAGCTGCGGCCTGCTTTAATCTCCGGGTTGATTTTTTATCGGCAGAACCTGCTGTCTGGTACATGGCGAAACCAGCGGTTTTACCTTTAACTTCGTCCAGCTTTTTAAGACCGGTGGCGGCAGATTTGTCTTCCAGGATAACTACCTTCTCCCAATCGCTTTCGCCCGATATGGTAATCTTCTCGGTCACATCTTCTTTACGGCCACTGGCGTATTCAATTTTGGCGACGGCGTACTTGCTGATGGTTTGTTCGGCGGTTTCGTTGGGATAAGTGAAGCTAATGGTCCAATCGCCAACCTTTAATATTTTTACGTCAAGTTTCTCGCCTGAGTGTTTAAACATTTTGTCATTTTGAGCAAATGCAGCAATGGCAAACAAGGCGGCCATTAGGGTCAATTGGAGTTTTTTCATAAGTGAGTAATATTTTATTTGCATCAAAACTATAAGAAATTGGGGAAAATCAAAAGAGATGACCTGTTAAATTGTAGAAATCAATGTACTAACTGGGAATTTTTATGTAAAAAGCGCCCTTTGTGACCAATCTTAGACACCTGTCGCGGTCCATGAGAGCACCGTTTGGTCCATAAAAAGTCCCCGCACGTCCAGGAACCGGCTCCCATTCCGGGAAAAAGCAAAGGGCATCGTTATCAATCCATCACTATCTGTCACCGGCGGCGCGCTCAGCTGCATATGCGTTCTAAAATCGAGCTGGCCGCTGCCATACCATTTAAAAATCACTTCCTTCGCGCTCCATAAAAGCGTCAGGAGCCGGGCATCAGGCGTCGGAACCCGTGGGCCATCGCCGGCCCGGGATTCGGCATAGGCCACCAAAAGCCGCCATTCTTGCGGGGTAACGAACTTATGCCTGACCCGTTCAATTCTCGGCGTAATGCTTTCAATGTCCACCCCTACCCGCTCGCGGGCGCTTACAATGGCGGCGGCATAATCGTCGCAATGGGAAATGGAAAAATGATATTGCTCATTGTCGAGAAACGGGCGCCGGGTATCGGCTACACGGATGGCGTCCAGCGGAAAATCGGCAAACAGCGCGGGCAGCAGGTAGCGGCCGGCCAGGTGCTGCAGCCGCTTGTGGGGGTGCGATACCTCTTTTTTCAGCGGCACCCGCTGCAGGAAAAAAGATTCGGGTTCGTTAATGCGCCATACCGCCAGTTTTGTGTGCTCGTTGATATTATGTTGATAAATGATGGGCATAGAAAAATGAGATATCCGAAATTCGCCTGCTATTTCGCGTCAGCAAATAAACGAATAAACCAATAAACGCCGGCCATGATATTATCGGATACGCGTATCCTCGAAGAAATAGACAAAGGAACTATCAAAATAGCGCCTTACAACAGGGAATGCCTGGGCAGTAACTCCTACGATGTGCACCTGGGCCAATGGCTGGCTACTTACCGCGAACACATACTGGACGCAAAAAAACACAACGAAATCGAAACCTTTGAAATACCCGACGAAGGTTTTGTGCTCTATCCCCATATTTTTTACCTGGGTGTCACCCAGGAATACACCGAAACGCACGCACACGTGCCTTTTCTCGAAGGCAAATCCTCCACCGGGCGGCTGGGTATCGATATCCACGCCACGGCAGGCAAAGGGGACGTGGGTTTTTGCGGCAACTGGACACTGGAGATTTCCGTAAAGCAGCCCGTGCGCATTTATAAATTCATGCCCATCGGCCAGCTGATCTATTTCCCTGTCGACGGAGAGATTGAAGTAAAATACAACCAGAAGAAGAACGCCAAATACAGCGGCCAGATAGACCGCCCGGTAGAAAGCATGATGTGGAAGAATAAATTCTAGCTTGCAGCTTCCCTACAAAGCTTCCCAGCCATACTTCTTTCCATATGCTATTAAAAATGCCATCACTTCATTATAGCTCTGCATGCCGGAAGGCTGCTGGTTGGCGCGAAGGTATTGCCCATACAGCCCCGTTATCAGCGGCTCGAACGGGTTTTGATAGCGATCGTAAAAAGCCCGCAGCTCGGCCAAATCTTTTTTTACCTGCGGAGGCACCTGCTTTTTAATTGCTTTGGCCACGAGGCTGTCGCGCCGGTACAAATCGCGCATGCCATACACGTATAAATCGAAATAAACAGAATACAGAAAACCCGTGTCGGCAGATGATTTGGCAGACAGGTAACCGGCAAAATTGGCCTCGTTTTCCTTGGCATAACCCAGCTGGTGGCCCATTTCATGGCAGGTGGTAAAGGGTTGTACAAATGGCGGCACCGTGGTATTCACCTGCGCTTCCCCGCTAAAGGGATTGTAATAACCCGTAAAGCCGAGATAATCGCCGAGATAGCTAAACACCGAAGGCTTGACGGAAGCCGTACGGTAATGCAAAAAAGGATAATACGCTTCGGCCGATTGATAGCATCGGAACGATTCGTCAAACAACAGCGATTTTCGCCGGAAGCTTTCCCTGTCCCGCAGGGCTGCGGCATGCGTTTCATCAAGCCGGTGAATGATTTGGTGCACCGCCATCTCCAGCTCGCCGGTAGAATAGGGTTTCATTTCCAGCTGCAGCTGCCGGGCAATGCCCTCGCGGTTATAGTTGAGCCCCCACAGCAGGTTAAACGATACGTAGATCCACAAACACCAGTATATAACCCGCTGCAGCGACTTCCACCAGAAGGCTTTCACCCCGCCGGCTTTTTTACGGAATGACGCGCGGATGCCGCGCACCAGCTTCGCCAGCAGGTAAAGGACCGCCGCGCCATACAGCACATCGCCGATGCTGAAAGGTATCCAGCCCAGCAGTGCGCGCTGCATACGGCTGATAACAGGATAAAGACCATCAGAATAACCGCGCTCCACCAGCGCGGGGAAAAAAGCCCATATTCTTACAAACAAGGCGAGGGCAAGAACGATCAGCCAGCTTTTTGGACGCTTATACATTCCTTCAAATCTAAACTTTTTACAGACGTACAGGCCATGTCGTCGTAAGGTATTCCGTACCGTAGATTTTCCGTACCGCAGATACTCCGTCCCATAGGGACGAATGATGGGTAGCCCCCGGTTATGATTATCATCTATCGTCCCGTAGGGACGTTTGATGGGTTATTCCTATTTTGCAGCCTAAACAGTTGCCCGTATGAACATCGACAGGAACCGGAATGAAGACGCCATGAAATTATTGCTCAGCCAGCTGCGCCAGCGGTTTGAAACAGTAGCGCTGGGCGGAGGCAAAAAAGCAATGGAAAAGCAGCGGGAGAAAAACAAGCTCAGCCCGCGTGAGCGCCTCGACTACCTGCTCGACAAGGGCAAGCCTTTTATTGAAATAGGCGCTTTTGCCGGTTATGACATGTATGCGGAGCAGGGCGGCTGTCCTGCCGGCGGCACGGTGGCAGGCATCGGTTATATCAGCGGGCGGCAGTGCGTGGTGCTGGCCAACGACCAAACGGTCAAGGCCGGGGCGTGGTTTCCCATTACCGGCAAAAAAAACCTGCGCCTGCAGGAAATAGCCATGGAAAACCACCTGCCGGTGGTATACCTGGTAGACAGCGCCGGCGTATACCTGCCCATGCAGGATGAAATATTCCCCGACAAAGAACATTTCGGCCGCGTCTTTCGCAACAATGCCCGCATGAGCGCCATGGGCATCACCCAGGTAGCCGCCGTCATGGGACCCTGCGTGGCCGGCGGTGCTTACCTGCCCATCATGAGCGATGAAACGCTGATGGTGGAAGGCAACGGCTCGATATTCCTGGCCGGCCCCTACCTGGTAAAAGCCGCCATCGGCGAAGAGGTAGACCAGGAAACACTCGGCGGGGCCGTCACCCATACCGAAATATCAGGCATCGCCGATTATAAATTCGCTACCGAACAGGAATGCCTCGACCAGGTGAAAAAGATCATGGCCAAACTGGGACATACACCCGGCCCGGTCATTTTTGATCGTACCGAAAGCGCCGCACCCAAAAAAGACCCGGCCGATCTGCGCACCCTTCAGGCAGAAGGCAATGCAAAGCCCTACGATATGCTGGAGCTGGTGGAATGTATTGTCGACAATTCTTCCTTCGAACAATTCAAGCAGGATTACGGCAAAACGATCCTTTGCGGCTATGCACGCATCGACGGATGGGCCGTAGGCATCGTGGCCAACCAGCGCAAAATAGTGAAGAACCGCAAAGGCGAGATACAGATAGGCGGTGTTATTTACAACGACAGCGCCGACAAGGCCGCGCGTTTTATCATGAACTGCAACCAGAAAAAGATACCGCTGGTATTCCTGCAGGATGTAACCGGCTTTATGGTAGGCTCGCGGAGCGAGCAGGCCGGCATAATAAAAGACGGGGCCAAGCTGGTCAATGCCGTCGCCAATTCGGTGGTGCCCAAAATCACCATTATCGTGGGCAACTCTTTCGGCGCAGGCAATTATGCCATGTGCGGCAAGGCGTACGACCCGCGGTTTATCTACGCCTGGCCTTCGGCAAAAATAGCCGTCATGGGCGGGGAGCAGGCCGCCAAAACATTATTGCAGATACAGGTGGCCGGTATGAAAGCCAAAGGCAAAGAGCTGCCTGCGGCGGAAGAAGAAAAGCTGCTGAATGAAATAAAAGACCGGTACGAAAAGCAGTCCAGCCCCTACTATGCCGCCGCGCGGATGTGGGTAGACGCCCTTATCGACCCGGCCGACACGCGCAAATATATCTCCGAGGGTATTGCAGCAGCGAGCCATAATAAAGAACTCTCCGCTTTCAGCACGGGTGTGTTCCAGGTATAGACTTATTTTTGCAATTCAACTTCATTGTATGAAAATCCCTATTTACCAGGCAGATGCATTTACCGACACCCTGTTTGGCGGTAATCCCGCCGCCATATGCCCGCTCGAAGACTGGCTGACCGATGAGCAGATGCAGAAGATAGCCATGGAAAACAACCTGGCCGAAACGGCTTTTATCGTAAAGAACGGGCACGGGTATGACATCCGCTGGTTTACCCCCGCCGTAGAAGTAAAGCTGTGCGGTCACGCTACGCTGGCAGCGGCACATATCCTCTTTAACCTGGGCGCAAGAGAAAATAATGAACCGGGAAAGAACGAACTCATATTCCACTCCAAAAGCGGTCCGCTGACGGTCACGCGCAACGGCGATATGCTCACACTCGATTTTCCTGCTACGCCTGCCGACCCCGTGAGCACCATTCCCGCTGGTATTTTTGAAGGACTGGGCATCGATTCTGCGCCGGTGTTTAAATCGCCGTTCGATTATATGGTGGTGCTGCCTTCTCAAAAAGCCATCGAAGGACTGCTGCCCGATTTTAAAACGCTGGCCCGCATAGACGCAAGAGGGGTTATCGCCACCGCGCCGGGCGAGGAAGTTGATTTTGTATCACGCTGCTTCTTCCCGCAAAGCGGCATCGACGAAGACCCGGTAACGGGTTCGGCGCATACGGCTATGGTGCCTTACTGGTCGCAGCAGCTGGGCAAAATAAAAATGAAGGCGATACAATTGTCCAAACGCCGCGGCTACCTCGATTGCGAGCTGGCGGGCGACCGGGTGCTGTTGAGCGGAAAGGCCGTGACTTACCTAACCGGCGAAATAACCGTCTAAACCATTACATGCATCTTCTATACGGCATACGCTTCTGGGAATGGTTTGCTGCCCACCACTCCGACTATCTTCTGCTGGACGATGCAGAGGAGGATAAAACCGACCATTTGCTCAACGAGCTGCTGCTGCACCTGCACCAGTATTGCGACCACCTGTATTTTAAAATAGGCGGTCCCGACCCCGCTATCAAAGAATTCATCATTACCGCCGAAGGCGACGCCACCTATTTTGACAAGGCGGAAGACCTGGTGCAGATGGCCCCCCGCCTCAAAGGCTGGAAAATAATAGCCCTCAGCCCGCCTGCCGAAGAGCTCGAAGAAACCATTTACTACGATGGCCTTGAGCTGAAGCTGGCCGATATCTGGTTTGTCCCGCTCGACAGCAGGGAAG
>Ga0307508_10000353_pt1 | contig 55839 bp, 78 predicted proteins | sample 9_EM_MG_FD_203089 | JGI IMG/M metagenome (GOLD analysis project Ga0307508, IMG submission 203089) | Populus trichocarpa ectomycorrhiza microbial communities from riparian zone in the Pacific Northwest, United States - 9_EM | ecosystem: Host-associated > Plants > Roots > Unclassified | place... | reverse complement strand
GACGGATGAAGGATATCCCGACGGGGAAACTAGGTCCCGCGGGATCGCGGATCTCATTTGTATATATAGAGGTTCCGTATTCTTGTACGAACAAAATCAAGCAACCAATCATCTACATTATTTGACAATGAGGAACAGAGGGTGGCTGACAGGCGAATTGTGACACGGAGCCGGTGGTAGTTGGCCTTAAACTGGCGGTCGAGGGACGGCCACGAGGGCGTGTCGCCCAGCTATTCGATTCACCGTAGGACGTGATCCAGCAGGGATGAGCGAAGCGGATCTTTCGGGAGATAATAGGCGTACCTGTGATCGCTGGTTAGCTCAATGTGGTTGGGGTTGGTGAGGGAAAAGTCGCCGAAGGGGATGTTGATGGATGTTCACAATAGTAGATCGAGAGTGTGCGAGGACACTAGCTGGAGCCGTAGAGTACCACGATGGCCGGAAAGCTCCGCTCGTTGCATATCGCTCATTCCTGGAAAGAGACGTAAGGCGTACCAAATGCGTTTGGAAATGTTGGCCACTCCGACGAAGGGCTAATGAGCAACTCCGCCATCAGGTCCTAAGTCTGCTGCGCCAAAGTATGGGCATCGGTCTTACGAGACTTGCTACGACATAAGGATCATTCGCTCTCCCGCTATGTCCGGGTCTGTTGATTTCGGAGCCATTGCCAACTACAACCAACACCCGAGACGCCAACAACCTCCCGATAGAAGCGCACCCACTCGTCACCGTCGGCGCCGAGTCACAAGAGCTAGAACTCCCGCCTCCATCAATGTGAGTATGGCGGTTTCCCCTGATTCAAGCATGGCGGCCACAGGACTCCGTAGAGCTCTACACAGTGTCAGCTTCTATTTGCCACTTTGAAATCATTCGGCAAGCCGCCTCGTTGCATACTGTTAGAATGTTAGGCTACTCGGCATCCATCGGTAAGCTGTTTCGCCGAAGTCTTTGGGAGTATCAACGGCTGTTCTGGCGTTCACACGTTTAGCCAATACCTGTCGAATATAGGGGTAGAAGACGTGTACCATATCGTACAAGAAGCAGTTGGAACGGATGCACAGCAGAGACGAGAGGCGGAGAGCCGAGGGGCATAAAGACGGATATTGAAACCTACAGTGGATTAGACAATAGGGTGGCCGAGTACAGCTCTTGAATAGGTGAGAAAAGTGGGGGAGAGGCAGTAGAGAGGCGGTGGCAGGTTCAACGTCGAGTTTTGGACTACCCTTGCAACTCGTGGCTGAGCTCTAGAGATTGATGGGCCATGCCCACTCGGCGACAATTGGCCCAATATTCCGTTCAGAGGTCAGCATGCCTTGCACCACCTCCGAGGCGAATTCCCGAATAATCTTACGCGTTGAGGGGTTGACAGTGCCTCCCTAATTCCGTTCACTGCCTCAGATATGCACATCGCACACCTGCAGTTTCTGGCTATTTTTTTTGGTTTATTAATGCTCCATGCGACCTATATAGATCAGGGCGGCGTACAATTTACCCAGTTTTCCTGTCCGCAGTCCGCGCGGTGGCGGCACGCTGCAAGCTCCCCTTCCCCCTCCGCCCATGCCTGCCCCAAGAAGATAAGATGCGCACCAAGGAAATAACAGAGGAAAGTAACAAAGGAAAAGCAGCCATCCCCTACTCCTCGTCCGCCGATGCCATGAAAGAGGGCGTGGGCAAGAACAGCGGCAGTTCCTCCCCGGCACCAAATCCTCCCTGGCGCCCAGCTCCTCCGCCTCCGCCTCCCGTTCCTCTTCCCGCTCCCGGCGCTCCCGGAGCTCCCACTCTCACTCCTGACTCCCGGCGTCACCCTCTCCGCAGAGGCGGCACCAGCCTTCCCACATCCGTTGAGGAGAGGAAGTTCAGCACCGCCTGCCCACATCTCCCCTCGGAAAGTAGAGCCCGGATCTTCCACGGGCTGTTCCACCTCCCGGTCTCCTTCTGCACTTCTGTCCACAGAATCTTTTGTTGCAGCTTCCATTCCGGACACACCTTGAAGAGGTGGTCTCTCGTTTGGGAGGGGCACTGACACCACCCTGCAGTTTCTGGCGATGGTGAAGGGAAGCATTTTGTTCTCACAATGCCGAGCCTAGGTAACGCCATGATTTCCGAACACGCCCTGGCCATTTACCGCTGAAAGCAGGCAATATGAGGACCTGGGGAAGCTGCCCGGTGGCTATCAACGCCACTGATACCAGGCCAAGGTCGACCAATTCGGTCTCAGCCTACACTTGCAGCGAGTGGCCGTGCCAGTCGACGACGGTAATGGGAGATTACTGTTTGGCCCACGCATGTCTGGCGAAAAGAGACGATAATGACTGTTTTGGACTTGCTTGTTTATTTATCCATCCACGAATCCCGTGCAGCGTGTATAGGCCAGGCAATGGACACACGGTCCGGCACGCGTCCACTGTCCTACATCGGCTTCGGTTAGTCCGCAGGAGGCCCGTCGTGGTTCCCCTTTTCCCTTCGCCCAGGCCTGTCCCAAAAGCAATAGAATGAACCACGGAAATAAAGTAAAGACAAGAGGAAGCAGCCCTCTGACTTCCTCCTCCTCTGCCACGGAGGCCTTGAAGAAGGGCATGAGGAGAAACAGCGGTCATTCCTCAACCTCGGCACCCAGTTCCTCGGCCTCCCGCCCCTGCTCCTCGTCTTTTTCGGTCCTATGCGTAAGATCCCGCTCTGAAACCTCGCTCTGGGATTCTCCGCAGCCTGGGCTGGATCTATCCTCCTGAGTCTTCCCACCCGCGGTAAAAAGGAAGCCGAGGGCCATCTTTCTGCATCTCGCATTCGCGAGGTTCGGGAGCTTCCGCCGGTTTTTTCCGGCCCCAAGCTCCTTTCGAACCTCTGCCCTAGGATCTTCTGCTACGCTTCCAGTGCTGGAAGTTTTCAAGACGCGCTCCCGCGTCCGAGTTCTATACGGGTACCATACGAATTAAACGGTGGGACGGTTTCCCATCTGTTAGATATATCGATCGCCCAACGAGGCCCGCCGAGGCCCGCCGAGGCCTGCCTGGACCGCTGCGGGCAGATGCCCGTACGGAAGGTATCGGGTGGCGCAGGTGGCAAATGGCCACCGGCGACATCCAGGCCCGGCGACATCTAGGCCGCTGCGAGCAGATGCGCGGAAGGAATTGAGTGGCGCGGAAGGCATTGAGTGGCGCGGGTGGCCAATGGCCACCGGTGACATCTAGGCCCGGCGGTGGCAAGTTGCCACCAAAGGATCTAGAGGCCGGTGATTGGTAATGGGTTGGATGTGCCTGTATATATAGAGAGTGGTCCTCCGGTCTCGGTGGAAAGATTAAGCAACGGAATTCCTACCTATCGATAGTCGAATACATTTGACACCATCAACTTCAAGCACGGTCGGTAGGACCGTGGACCCTGATAGAGGCGGTTCGTTCTGCACTACGAGCCGCCGTCTCATCGCGCCGCTGCTCGTTGGACACCCTCTGCCGTCTGTCGGTGGCCTGGCACCTTTCCCAGCGCCCGGCTTCCACCCCCTTTTTTGCGTAGCATCCTCTGAGGTGTCTGAGGGATCTTTGGAGGGTCACCTGCCGCCAGCCCAACCGATCCGCGCACCGTAGCTACTGCACCATACGGGCGCCAGGTGCTTCCGCGGCTAGCTTGTCCCTCTATTTGGCCTTCTCGTTCCTCAGGCATCACTGGCTTACATTTGTACTGCTTACAGGCGCGAGTATATCAGAGGCGTGCGACGTGGGCATGACATAGGGGTGATAGTGAGTCACTGCATTGGAATCAGACAACCATATAGTTGAGAGTGATGAAACGTGTCAAACCGGTCAACCCATTTACTAGCTACGGAAGTAACCGCAGAAAGATGGTAATAAAACCTGCGCATTGCTCTTATCACCGACATTAGAGCCGTACATAAGTAATCCGGAAGCATCAGGGAATTCAACAAACGCAACTCATTCCTCCGCTCTGATCTGCTCATCCCCCTCCAGCACATCACCACTGATCCGTACGTAAACTCATCCAGCATTTTCGAGGTAGTCGAATCCGTATTGTTTCTTGGCGACCCTTCCAAAGTGAGCGGCTACGAAGCGCTTCAGTGAGGTTCCCTCGGGGATCTTGGGAGCCGGGCGATTGGCGCATCGAGGGTACAGCTCCTTATCCATCCAGCGCTGTGGACCTGACCACTCGACGGTTCTCGCTTCCTCCTTCCAAGAGGGATGAATGTAGTTATCGTCCGACGTATCCGTCTCCGTGAGCATCGCATCTGACACTTGTTGTTTGTCGTCGTCGTGCGTGTAGATAGCCGCTGTCGTTTTTCTATCGGAAGCTGGCCACAACGTCTTATCCCTTACGGCGGTTGCGGAGGAGGCCGCGTGCCCCCGCGAACGGCGCGGCTTCTTTCTCTGCTTGCGGAACCCTTTGTCCAACACGATGGAGGTGGCAGCCTGCAGGATACCTTTTTGCGTCTTTGTTACGTGACTGAGTGCCAGGTGACGATCCCGCACCTCCGAATAGTGCTCCTCGCCGTGGACCGCATCGTTCTCGTTGCGCTTGGTTTTGATGAACGATAGCGTCGACATCTGCAGTGCCAACAGACGGTGTCCGTAGTCGAGATCGAGTTCGCGAGCCGACCGTGGCTTTGTATACTCAGGCGGGTCGTTGTACACGTCGATCTCCGTTTGCATGCGGCGACAAAGAATCTTCTCGGTTTCACGGTAAGAGAGCAGCGGAATTATCTTGTCTGAATCGATATCATCGGGTGGCGAAGGTGGTCCGGGGGCAGACGTAGATGGCGTTGCTGGCCATGGCGAGTTTCCATCCGTGAGATACTCCGTGGCAGCCCGTGGCGAAAACTCAACCTCGGACGCGTCGACATGCATGATCGACTCCATCGCAAGAGTTGAGGAAGCGCCGGCGTCGATGGTCGACTTGCAAAGGCTCGATGTGGAAGTGTGGAGTTGATGGCGTAGTGGGTAAGCGAGTAAGCGAGGAGAACGTGTGGTTTCCTAATCGGTTGCGAACCTAGCTAGGTTAGGCGTCTTGCATGTTGAAGTACCGATGCCAAGCCTTATGTAGATAAAGACACAAAAAGAAGATGGGATCAAGAGAGAATGTGAGGGTGTTTGCGCAACCCAATAAGTAGTTCAGCCATTCCGCCCCGGGGGTGTCTGGCTCCTCCACCTCGATCTTTGCCCACTCGTCGGCCTCCTCGTTGCCGGCGATTCCCTTGTATGCCGGCTACCATCGGACTTGGATGATGATGCCCTCCCTGGCGCCGGCAGCGCAGCGATGTGCGCCCGCACCTGGAGGGCGTACTACTGCCCTGGGCCAGGTTCGCCCAATGCCATCTGTCGGATGGCCGTCTGTGCATACGTGAAGATTATGACCCGTTCCGCGGTCATCTTTCTCCTCGCAGCCAATTCCAGTGCGTAGGTGAGCACGGCGCACTCCGCATCGTAGGCCTCCTGGTTGTAGGCCGTGTGGGGTTTGATACCAACTCAGGATTAGCCCCTCTTCCAGACCACAGCGTAGCCAGCTGCCCCGTCCTCCATTCGTGACCCATCTGTGAACATGGTGAGTCCAGGTCGGGCCTTCTCAGCTTCCGCCTTCGCTTCGTCCTCCTCTTCCTGCACCAGCGTCGCGTCGAGGATCCGAGGTTCCTCTAGCAGCACTAAGCTCTCCGCTCATTCAGAGGGGGCGAGCGTGTCCGTGAGCCGCCGCCCAATAGCTGTTGGTGGTGCCCACAACATTCCGTGCCTGGTCTCCCTGCGGCAGGCTCAGTAGCCGTAGCCCAAACTGCCTCTGCCTGTTCTCCAGCTGCGTCGTTGCACCCCGGAGTCCTGACTCCATCGAGAGGGCTCCCAGGCTAGCTGTCCGGAAGCACCCCGCCGTCGCCTTTGCTTCCTGGTTGACCGGCAGTTGAAGCTCGTCCGCCCGGCTGATGGTGCCCCAGACGTGGTCATACTCCCACCACAACTCCGATCCGAACATAGCGACTGACTGGACGCATGCCGTCATGACCTTCCAGCAATTGGCTGGCGAGAGCCCCATCTGCCCTGCGAGCCGGTACAGCCCTAACATCGCCTTCTTCCCGTCTTTCGGCCGGATGGCATGATGGTCTTTGAGCGTGAGCTGGGAGTCGAGCCAAATTCCCAGCCACCGTGTCACCTCCTTGTTAAATGGGACGGTGTTGGCGCCAACCTTTACCGTTGCCGTTGGGGCCGTCTTCTTTCTGCGGGGGATCGCAGCCTCGGTCTTTCCGTGGCCGAAGGCCACTCCGTTGCCTGCCGCCCACTCAATAGAGGCCGCTGCTGCCGCCGAGAGCTTGGCTGCTACCGCCTCGTCGTCCGCGCCGGCGGCCCACCATCCAATGTCACCCACTAAGGATAGTCCCCGGATGCCTGACACTGCTGCCTCCACCTCGTCAAAGATACCCGACAGGTAGGTAACGAAGAGGATTGGTGCTGTTGCCCCCTGTGGAATGCCAGTGTCCACTGGACTCGCCTCGTCAGTCTTGCCGCCGGGTACCAGCTTCACCTGGCGGTCCGACATAAACCTGCCAGTCCACCTGATGAGATCCGGTTCGATTTCCAACTCCTCCGTTCGTCTGCCCAAGTGCACCTTGCTGACATTGTTGAATGCCGACTTGACATCCATGAACAGTGCACCTGCCACCTTCTTCTCGCTCCACGTCTGTTGGGTGCGGCTCGTGGGGACCGCCACTGCATCAACACAGGACCTCGGCTTGCGACATCCGTATTGGCCGTCGTGCAGGCACCGTTTGCTTTCCAGATAGTCGGCGATCAGGTGGGCCTCCGTGCATTCGACCAGCTTTCTGACGACGTCCACAAGCGAGATGACTCGGTAGGCCCGAACCTTGGAGTAGTCTGGCTTCCATGGGCGCCAGGCACTGCTGTGGTTGTATCTACCATTTTGGGGGCCGGGTTTCGGACTTCGGCCCCTGCCGACTTGTATGGTGGAATAAAGTCGCGGCGCGTCCGGCAGTGCCGCCAGCTGTTTCCCAGGCCACCGCTCTACCGTTACCACGCGATTAATGAGTTGCTGCTACATTAGGAACGCTAGATCACTACTTGGGATTTCAATTTCTGGCGTTGGATTAAGAAAAGACATCTTTCTTGAGCAGTACAAGCGGTAAGAGTGAGCCAAGGTGTTTCGCCTTGCCGTGGATGACACTCCGCGCCATGTGCATTTTGACAGGTGCCCTATTCGCCGCAGCCGGACCGAACTGTTATATCATCGATATTTAGCTTTTCCGCGACTTTTATTTGTTGGCACGAGCGATTCCTTCAATTGATCCGAGTCAATTCCGTTTTTTGACACCAGTTAATTCTATTTTTGACGTGAATCAATTCTATTTGTTTCCTCGAGCCAATCCTGTCTATTGACGTGCGTCCCTACAGAAGAGGAGTAGTATCCGGGGGCGGCTTTTCTCTGAATTTTCTTTTGTCTTTTCTGAGTGGTTTCTTTGGTGCGCCAAGCATCTTATTGGGACAGGACTGGACGGGCCAACGGGAGCTTACCAAGAGCCCCCTTCCGACGGACTGCAGACAGGAAACGGACGCCATGATCTCCATAGGTCGCATGCTATGAATAACAATACAAAAACGAAGGAAGTGTTCGTGTTTGGAATGCAGGTTTTCGGAGCCGATGACGAGGATTTGAATAGTCTTGGGAGTCACAAAGACACCCCGAAGAATTGGGGGAATGATTTCCACGGCAGTACGCTCGAGGCGTTGCTTACCACGTCGGGGCCCGCGGAGGTGAACTTCCGGCGTGCAGAGGAGGCAGCGAAGGCCGATAAGGGAGCAACCCCATGGGTAATACTCAAAAACCATCGACATCATACAGAGCAGTAGGAAGGGAAAGAGTAGGTTGCTTAGCGAGATGTCCGAAGGTGCTGGGATAGCAACAGAACTGGAATGATGATTCAGTATGCGTGTATGCAGAGTAAGGTGGCACGTTTCGCGTTGCCGATGTTATTGCCGCGCGGGACTACATACAGTCGAAAGCGTTTAGACAGATCGTCGAAGCTCCTTTATATAAGCTGGTCAACTATGTGCTGTCATCTGGCGCCTCATTGCCCACTCTTTTCATCAAGCGTCGCAATAGTCCGTCCTGCCCGGCCGGGTACGACAGTCACTTAGGATGGTCCCGTCCTGGGCAGGGCACTGCCCTCGTCCGTCCTAGTGTAGAATTCGGATGGACTGCCGAAGAACTCCAGTCACCCCACTAGCGTGAAAATTTCCGGATTAGTTGCGGTGAAATCTTTTACTCCGGCGGGGTATGCAAGACTCCACTCCTCAACCACTCAACCACTATCCTACCGTCTCCATCCGACACTACAAACACCCATCCCACACAACAGACATCCATCCCACCGGCACCACCCAGCTCACCCCTCAGAATGCCCAACAGCTATCTTGGCACTGATTCCTATGCAGAACACGAAGGTCTCCATGATCATCTTTCGCCCCAGGATTCTGCTTCCCAGTGATGACTCCTTGCCGATCCCGACTTACTGTCCCCACCGATGGCGGCAGCTCAATGAAAAATGTTTCATCCGCTGTTTTGATTTCCTTTACATCTGTTTCTGCCGAGTTCACGCGAAAACAGACATGTTGGGGGTGGCAAGTCGAAAACGGAGAAGTGTACACTGGTGCCGATTGGAAACTCCTATTGAAATGCCGAAGATGTATGTCACCTTCTACAATTTTCTTGTTACAAACACTTGCTTAGGTTCCAGTACACGTACAGCACAGACGTACTCAGATACCTCGAACGAAAACACTATCGTTCAACTTCGCCGTGTTCACCAACGTGGCCCAGATGGAGAATCGCCACCGGTAGCCATCCGCCAGCAGAGCCTTCGAAGGCACTTGGCAGCACTACCCCCACTAGTTACATCCAACCCCGAAGTGCCCAAGGCCATTCCTTCACGCCGAGCGACTATATACAATACCCCTTCCAATACGGCGGAGAATACCAGCTTCGGCCTACCGGCCGGCTATCCGGCCGCATGTGCACACTCCGACCATCCCTTCCCGCCACATACGAGCACTCACCGACAGTGAAGATTGCCTCCTGCACTACTGCCCCCTGCCATTTGCTATCCGTCCCGCAAAACAATTCGATCATGGATCCTCGAAACGTACCAGAAGTCGCAAATAAACCTTCGGAATACGGTTAACCGGACAGTCTGTGCAGTACACATCAGGTTGGACCTGCTTCGACCAGCCCCCGCCGCCCCGGGATGAATCATCGGATTTTTCTGGCGGTAGTGGGGCATCTTCTGATTGGTACAGAAATGAAGACGCTATTACTGAGGTTTCGATGCCTAATTGGAAGCCACTCGGGACAGAGTCAGGCCGCGCTCTTTTGAAAGGTGGCTGTGGAGATGGTAGTCATTCGCCGGCTGGGTACTTTACAGTTGAAGGGCATCCGATAACGATACTATGCCTGAAGCCGTCGGTGATCGACTCGCAAACCTCGGTTTACCCTTCGATACCAGGCAACGTCGGATTTGCCGTCTCGGTCACATCATCAACTTGGTGGTGATATCTTTCCTCTTCGGGGAGAACCGTACACCATTGCTGTTCCCAGTCAGCAGTGGTACACCAGAGGAGGAAATTCAACGGCTTCGAGAGAGGTGGAAACAGGGCACAGCTATACAACTGCATTCGATACATCCTCAAGACCCCCCAACATCGCGACAGATTAGATAGCCACTGCAAGCTGTACGTCACTCATCAATCTCCATTAAGTCTAATTATGGCTAATGATACTGACTAGGATGGAGATCTTGTTGCTATATCTCGAGCACTAGATCTCCGAGAAGCCATTCAAGACTACATAGTCTTTGAGTTACGGAGCTCCAATGGACATACTGCCGGCAACCTGTCCCTTGTCGAGGATGAGCTTACCACGGATGACTGGAGTAATGTACGATGCATTCACAAGATTCCACAGTCTTTCAAAAGTGGGGATGACGGTTTAGGCTAAAGACTGGCAAGCTTATTTGAAGTTATCACTACATTTGATGAACTCCTATCCGTCTCAAAGGGCAGCGACAATACCATAATAATCTTCCGAGACCCTCCCATTTATCGTCAGCTCGCTCAACAACGCTTGTTCGAAGCCTCGAAGATGGATAAGTTCGACATCCTTTCCCATAACATTTCTTCGCACGATGCTAACTCTCTTGCAGACATTACTCACTGTTGGGTGATGGACCAGTGCACGTTGCAGCTTTCTACCTTCATCACGAGATGCGATTTAATATTTCGAAGACAAATGGCAAGACAAGCCTGGGTGGATTGTGGAGGCAAAATCCGAAACGACTGCATTATGGGAGATAGACTACAAAGGCGATGGCCTCCATCCAGGAGCTGAAGTACCCCCAGGAAAAACAGACTTTGACGCCCACATCGAATGCAATGTGCGTGTCCACAAGCAGTCCTAAAAGGAGCTCGGCGAGGAGATTCGAAAATCCGCAACTGTCGACCACATGACCGTGTTCGGCCCGCCCCTCTGGCGCCTTTACGCCCTGGAATTGTGCGGAAATTCCTCGGTTTTACCAATACGAAGATGCTGGCTCAAAATACCCCGTTTTCCACTTCCGACCTCCACCAAATATCCACGGCAGTCGCATCTCAAGGGTGCCTTGATCCATGCATCGGAAGTGAGACAATTTGTTTTGGCTTAATCATTACTCGCATGCGACCTATCTAGATCATGGCGAGATTATGTACAGTCTGTTTCCTGTCCGCTATCCGCGCGGTGGCGGCCCGTTGCAAGCGCCCCTTTGCCCTCCGCCCAGGCCTGTCCCAAGAAGATGTGTCTCGCACCAAGGAAACTACAAACGAAAGGAAAGCGAGCGTGAAGGACAAGGGAACAGACAAAAGAAAGAGACGAAGGAAAGCGCCTGGACCTCTTCTGCGGACGCCATGAAGTCAGGTGTGGGTAGGAGCAGTGGTAGTCCCCCCCCCCCCGGCGCCCGCTCCCTGCTCCTCTAACCACTCCCGCACCTCCGCCCCCGACACCTCGCTCACCGCGTCTTCCTCGGCCGGCACCCGCCTTCCCACATCCGTTGTAGATAGGAAGTCCAGCAACGCCCGCCCGCACCTCTCATCCGCCAGGAGGACCCGGATCTTCCACATATCCTTCCACCTCCCAGTCTCCTTTTGCACCTCCGCCCACAGGATCTTCTGTTGGGTCTTCCACTCCAGACACATCTTGAAGAGGTTCTCTCGAGAGTCGGGTCTGGGTCGGGTACCGGCACCACAAACATTGCGGGTGGATCGGTTCTTCGTCTAATTGAGGTACTGTCCAGATAGACAGTACCCAGTCTTGACCTAGTAGAACCGCGAAGCGAGCCTCTCAGTACTACCCACCACCACGCCATTGGGCTTCTGGCTCTTAGGCATGCGGTATTTTTTGGAGGTGCATCGGAAGTCAGAGGGGCCTCGGGGTTTCAAGAGCGGCAGTAGATAACCACCTCCGACTGTTCGTCGGCGTGAATTCTCCGGCTTGCTGAAGACGGCTATACCTCCAGGGCCAGTGGTTGCGGAATTTGCTGCTACTCTGCTCGCCCGCGATAACGGGACTCCTTCGGACAGGAAGACTTGGTTAACATGTATTCAAATAGTCTCCTATTAGCTTTTCGGAAGCTGCATCATCGACAAAGGTCCGGGAGGCGAATTACTCGGTCGCCTTCTGTGCGTTTTGGGCGGGGACCCGTTACCTGACGGCCTCTCCATCAAAGAAGACCCTCGATATTCTCCCCCATCCGATACCGAAATGCCTCCGACCGGATACCTCGGCAATGGTATCAGATCATATCATCACGGAAAACCGATATCGAGAAGAATTGCCAGACCCGGCGCATGCACTTGGTATGGGATGTGAAGTTTGACTTTTGTGGGGTAAGGCGCAACTTCAACCATTTCACATTCGCAACCCGTAATCTACCCACGAAGCTAAAGCAGCTTCGGGAAGTGATCCACCGGCTGCTCCGACGAAACGCGGCGCCGCAGATGGCTCCTTTACAACCCAATTGGGAACTGCTTTTGCCTGTCTGTACTGGGGAAATCAACATCCCAATCGTCAGAAATCATCTTTCCGCGATTTTCGTTCAAATCAAGAATCGACAGCTCTCCGGCTCGCGGGGCAGATTGGGCTCGCGCCGGCCAACTGCAGGAAGGTCATGACGGCGTGCATTCCGCCAATCGCCATGTTCGGATCGGAGCTATGGTGGAAGGGTGACCATACCCCGACACCACCTGCCAAGCACGTGTATTACAGCTCCTGGTTAACTGAGAAGCGCGAGCGACGTCAGGCTGCTTCCGGACAACCAACCTTGGCGCCCTGGCGATGGAGTCAGGACTCAGAGCAGCGACAGCGCAGCTGGAAAACAGACAGCGGCGGTTCGGGTTTCGGCTTCTCAGCCTACCGCAGGGAGATCAGGTCAGGGAGTTAGTCGGCGCACCGACAGCCATTGGTCGGAGACCGGTGAATGCACTGGCATACGCGGGCAGGACGCAGAGCACAGTTCTGCTAGAGGAGCGGGAGTCGCTCGACGCGGAGCTGCTGCAGGAGGAGGCCGAGGCAGAGAAAGCACGGCCTGGACTCACCATGTTCACGGGCGGGTTGCGACTGGATGACGGAGCTACTGGCTACGCGGTGGCATGGAAGAACGGACAGTCCTCGGCGGGCATCAAAAATCACGAACCAGGAGGCCTATGATACGGAGCGTGCCGCCCTCAGATGGGCACTGGAATTGGCTTTGTGAAGGTAGCGGACTCCGGAGCGGGTCACAGTCATCACGGATGCCCAAGCCGCCATCAGACGAACGGCCTCGGAGGAGCCTGGCCCCAGCCAAAAATACGCACTCCAGGCAAGGAAGCACATCGCACGGAAAGCCCGGCTAGATATCGTCATCGAGATCCGGTGGTCCCCGGCGCACAAGGGAGTCCCAGGAACGAGAAGGCCGACGAATGGCCAAAATTGCAGCAGAGTAGCCGACGCTCGCGGGGCCGAATGGCTTGGTTACACGGACCACCCGGGGGCACGCGCAATGCCGCTTCCCAAATCCCTCACGCACCTAAAACGGGAGATCTCGGAGAATAAATGGGTAGAAGCCCGGCGGTGGGATGAAGGCCGACCTCCAGGAAGAAATATAAGATGCCGAAGAGCCAGAAGCCCGGCGGCGCGGCTGTGGGGAGTTCCAAGAGGCTCCACTCAAGGTTCCGCCAACTGAATACAGGTTACTGTTTATCTGGCAAGTACCTACTTCGGACGAAGAACCGCTTAACGGCACAGTGCTGAGTGCTGGTGGTGCCGACGACAGTCAGAACTTAGATGCAGACGTGGGACCACCTCTTCAAGGTGCGTTCTGAGTGCAAGGCCCAGCGGAAGATACTCGGGGCGGAGGTGCGGAAGGAAGGCGGGTGGAGGAAACACCTGTTCACAATCCGGGACCTCCTTACCGACAAGAGGTGCGGCCAGGCGGTATTGGCCTTCTTCTCTACTACAGATGCGGGAAGGCTAGTGCCGACCTGGGAAGAGGCGGGATGCGAGGTGCCTGAGTGGGAGCGCAGGGAGCGGGAAGAAGAGGGGCGGGCGGAGGCGGAGGAGCTGGGTGCCGCCGGGGAATTGGGCGCTGGGGAGGAGCTACCGCTGTTCATAGCCCACTATCTCTTTCGTGGCATCCGCAGACGCGGACTAGGGGGCGGTTTGTGCCTTCTTTTGTTTGTTTCCTTTGTCACTTTCTTTGTTCGGTCTCTTTTCCGGTGTGATTTCTTTGGTGCGTACCATATCTTCTAGGGAATGGCCTGGGCGGTGGGCGGTGGGCAAAGGGGAGCGTGCGACGTGCCGCCACCGCGCGGACAGCCGACGGGAAATACGGATAATAGGTGCGCTGTCATAGTCTAGATAGGCTACGTGCTAGTGTGAATAAACAGAAAAGTGAAGCTGGCTCTCGGGACTGGATACTGCAACTGCTTTCTTCCTGAGGACTTTGTTTGTTGCATTCAAATGTCGTTCGGCGCTGCCCTGGCTCACGTAAGATGGGCCCTGTGCGAACCGAGTAGCGGTAGCGCTATACTGGCACCGGAACCGTTCGTGTTCGGAATGCAGGTTTTCAGCGCCGATGACAGAATGTTGCCATTCCTAGCGAAACATCGCGAGCTCGGCAAGGCGCGCGGAAATCTCGAGCGCACTCTGACAACCACAAGTAAATATTCACACGATATACCATACTCGAAGCACTTGCAGGATTCCCCATGGGGGAACCGGATGAAGACAAGAATATGGTCGCAGCCGAGGAACGGCATGCAGGGGAGGAATTGGATGTAGTCGTGAGCAGCGGACTTGGACCCGGAGCGACGTCTGGAGTTGGCAGGGGCGGAAACGATTGGGACGACGCACGCATGAGCGGGGAGTTCGGCGGGAGGGAACATCTGAAGGATGACTGTGGGGCCAGTACTGAAACCGATGGAGCTGAGGAAATGGACAATGATGAGGTATGGGGTACGACGACGTGGACGATATGGATAGTGGAATTAGCGATTATTTGCCGGTCCTGGGAGGGGACTGCTAGAATAATATCAATAGATAGAGATGAAGACGAGGGATTCGATAGGCACAATTTCGCGAACAGCAGTTTCTCTATATACAAAGGCTTTAAAGGATGCGCAAGGACTTCATACGAGACGGAGCTAGGTGAAGCCGTGTTCCGCCATCTCCAGACCGTCGTCTCCGGACGTCCAACATTCTGAGAGGTATTTGCTGTCACAACCATCTGTAACAGACTTGTCGGTGCCTTCGGCGGGACCTTGCGCACCAGAGGGGTCAGAACAGTCCGGCCGCGCCAGTCCTCGCCTCGGGATGGACTGGTCTGCGAGAAGCAGTCCACGTTAGCCCACAGCCTGCGGGCCCACGGGCTTTTTTGGAGCCGGCCTGACCTGGACTGGGTCGGCCGGCAGAGAGGGCAAACGAGGGAGATCTCATGATTGGCTAGCAGCTTACCATGACTTAGGCGAGCGGGGAGTGGGTTTCCAGGTTTTGGACTGCCTACAACTAGGAGCTTTCGGCCACCACGACAACAACAGACGCACGCCACCCGGCCACGAGAGAGCCGGAAGAGGAGGGGCGAACAAGATTATCTAAAAATTCTGTTAATTGGAGAAGAGTTGGGGAAGCTGTAAGTGAAATCCGGTTGGCATTTCTTTGATTGCGGGTAGGTTTCAGCGACACCTGCCCTGAAACTAGGAGCTTTCGAGCACCACCAGAACAACAGACGGAGAATTGTACACGTCCGGAAAAGCACCAAGAAGATAAAGACTAAGCTCCCCTTTGCCCTCCGCCGAGGCTGAATCCCGTTATATTTGGACAGAATGAACTGCCTACGACCATGTATCTTTAATCGAATCAACCATCTCCATCTCTATGGATCCCCATATCGCAACACCGATCTCATTCCGGTGGCACCTTACCGCTCCGCGGGCGGCTGACTTGCGGTTCCCTGCAGCTACGCTTCACTATATTTTTCCTTAACCACTAGTCAAGCGTTGGCCAGCGGGCGCCCGCCGGTCGGCCTAGGTCAAGGCAGTCGGGGCACCGGGCCCACCCAGCCGAACTGGGTCATTGGAAAGCACGGCCCGGACTGGGCCGTCTCAAAGGTCAACGGGCAGCCCGCGTGCCGGCTGGACTAATGAGACTCTTGGTGTACCACAGCCGGTCTCTGGCCCATCTTCGTGTGCGCCGCTACTATATGCTATAAAGGAGAAATATGGCCCCAGAACGGGTCACAATCTTCACTGATGCGCAAGCAGCCATCAGACGGATGGCAACGGACGAGCCTGGTCTTGGGCAGCAGTACGCCCTCCGGGCGCGGTGGCCGGCAGCACCGAGAGGCCCGCCTCGAGGTACTACCAGCTGAAGATGGGGCACGCCCGTACCGGACGGTACCTACACTGGGCGAAGGTTCGCCCCTCCGCCCAGTGCCGGTGGTGCCAGTGGCCCTCGCAAACGAGAGACCCCCTCTTCATGGTGTGTCCGGAATGGAAGGTGCAGCAGAAGATTCTGCGGGCGGAGGTGCAGAAGGAGACCAGGAGGTGGAGAGCCGGTGGAAGATCCGGTATCTACTTTCCGATGGGAGATGTGGGCAGGCGGTGCTGGGCTTTCTCTCCTCAACGGATGTGGGAAGGCTGGTGCCGCCTCTGGAAGAGGGTGACGCCGGGAGTCAGGCTTCAGAGTGGGAGCTCCGGGAGCGCCGGGAGCGGGAAGAGGAACGAGAGGTGGAGGCGGAGGAGCGGGGTGCTGCGGGAGGATTGGGTGCCGGGGAGGAACTGCCGCTGTTCCTGCCCACGCCCTCCTTCATGGCATCTGCGGACGAGGCTTGGGGGAGGGCCGCTTTTCCTTTGTCACTTCCTTTGTGATTTCCTTTGTGCACGCCTTAGCTGCTTGGGAGAGGCCTGGGCGGAGGGAGAAGGGGAAGGGGACCTTGCAACGTGCCGCCACTCCGCGGACTGCGAATAAGAAAACTGGGTAAAATGTACGCCGCCATGATCTATAGAGGTCGCATGCGAGTATGAATAAACAAAAAAAAATTCTACTATATGCTATGTGTTGCAGGGATATGGTGGGGCCGAGAGTTTATTTGTTCTTCCTTCCCTTTTGTTTGCAAGTCTTGGGAGTCTGCTATAGCTAACGGCCTCTTTCCTGACGGCTTTCGACGAGCTGATGCACCGACGGCCGGCGTGCTAGTGCGGAGCGGGGACTGGAGGAGGACGCCCTTGCGCAGTGGCGTAAGGGTCTGTCAATTGGATCCGAACGGGATCCAGTGGGGTGTGATCGGACGACGGAGCTGCGTGTATTTCGCAAGTAGTGGATGTTGAGCTGCTAATCTCCGACTCAGGGCATTGAAATAATCGTATACACGACTTAATCTTTGAGAAGTGCCTCTACTCCGATCACTCGTGCCGCAAACGACATCATCTCAAGATATTTAGTCTACGGAACGAAATTGTACAGCATTGGGGGGGTTCTCCATGACTGTGGCCAACCCAAAATACTTAATTGCGCCACTGCGTCCCAGGGAATTTGGTCTTTTTGCGCGCTTCCAGTTTTTTTGCGCCATTACGAATCGGTTTCACCCTCGTTGCGCAAGCGGCCTCCTTGCCGTCGGGAACACACGAGGCCCGGACAGAGCGTGTGAGGGCGTAAGCCGCCACCTTAATGAGGAGAGTAGTTATCGCATCACGTGATAGCATGTGCCGTCGTCAAACTTTCCCGCTTGGCTTCGCAACTCAACCAGCGAGTGCAAGCGTGGCATAGTGGTCGACATTTGATCTGAGCTAGCCCCGCGGATCCCTCGATTTTGACCCGACTTCTACTTCCTCCCGGAATACCGCGGTTGTTCCACCCACATTCCTCTACCCTCCAGCCACGCTACAACCGGGCACTCCGCAAGGGCTCCCGCGACTTGCCACACACGCCCACCGAAACCCCGCACGCACACTCTTCGGAACGTAGAACCAGCGGCACCACGCCACGACGCCACGATGCCTCTCACGCCGGAGTTCCGATTCTTCCTGACGGAAGCGTACCTGATCGCTCTGCTAGACGCGGCGCTATCGCTGATGATGTTCCTGATCAACCGGCTGAGACAGAGCGGGTGGCGCTCCTCACCGCACGCGAAGGTCGGGAGGACGTTCACACTGGTGGCGCTTCCGTTCCTCGGGATAGCCGCGGCGGCCATCCAGCTGCGCATCGTATGCGTAGCGCGCAGCCGGGCCAAGGTGCTGTGGGAGGAGGAATACCGTATCCGCGTCGACATCGCGGCACGCTACACCCGCGGCGTGCGCATGCTCGTCGACGAGATCCACGCCGTGCAGGACATGTCGGATGGCGAGGCCGAGGACGCGATGGTGGCGCATCTTGCGAGAGGCGCGCCGGTCAGCATCGTCTCGGCGACCGGAAACCTACTTGTCGAGGTCGCGCCGCGCAACCACCACGCGGAGGACAGGCCCGGCGAAATGGAGATGACCGAGTGGGTGCACATCGACGGCGAGGAGCAGCGGCCACGGGGCGACGCCCTGACCGAAGATCAGGGCCGCCAGACGGTGGACGCGGAGCAGCAGGAGGCCCAGCGCATCGCTCTGCTTGAGGCACGCATCGGACGCATCCTGTTCGGAGGCGGCGGCCAGTCAAATCGGTTGCCGCCTCGCCCGCGAAGGTTCGAGCATAACCACAATCGCGCCAGGGTTACAGGAGAGTCGAGCAACGCGGGAGCCGCCGGGCGCAGGGGCGCAGCAGACCGCATCGCACAGGCCGCACAGTATCTCGGCCCTATCAGCCGCGCGGATACCAGTGATCTATCGAGACAACACGCGGCGGACAGGGAGCTGCGGCAGGACATGTCCGCTTCTTGAGGGATGCGGACCACTGTGCTGGCTGATGGCTGGGTCGGAGATTGGTGGTATATACCGTGTTTGAAGTGCACGGGGGTGTCATCTGATGTTTGAAACTGGATAGCGTTTATAAAGGAAAATAGAATCTTCGGTCACTGGCTACGTGGACGATGGCTTTCATGAAGGGGGATGACGTTGAATGAAATGGTGGCGCATTGAAAGATTGGACCAGACTAGCGGAGTTATAATCTTCCACATGTGTAGACTGATACTGCACCCAGCCCATGCCATGTTGTTAGCCGGGCGGCCTGGTCGGCTTTGCCCGCGGCCGGCCTACTGCAAACCGGCTTTGAGATTCTGAAACTGGTGGCTGAGGTGTGGTGGCTGACGATGTTTGCGATGGCTAATGCGCGGTGGCTGAGACGTGGTGGCGCACGTGTGGTGGCTGATGTGTGGTGGCTAATCTCTCAGGTGGCTGCTTAATGGTGGCTTAGATGTGGTGGCTTGGCTAAGTAGTGGCGACAGCAGGTTTAGCGGCTAGTTGCCTGTTCTCGTAACACTCCCACCACCACTTCTTCAACCAGCCATCCTGTTAGATATCGTTCTTCCATCTGCTGTCCTACTGCTCAACGATTGAAAAGGAGGTGATTGTGTGAGAACAGCGAATGAAAGTATTTCAAGTGGTAACATGCCAAGCATATTGCGGCTGAATCGTCTGGCGCCTCTTGTCACCCATCAGGCCTAGGCTTCATGAAAGCCCAGCCGGACCAGGGCTACATAACCGGTCGCCATTTGGCCTGGGCCGGCCATCAGTTTGACAACACTGGCCCAAGCTGATGAAAGTATGGTTGGTGCTTGTCTCGCATGGCTATGGAAACCCATAGCTACGGTACTCTGACGACCAGCCTGTCAAGTTATTGAAATTTTCGCAACTCCAAACAGGAACCCCTGAAACCCGAAAAACTCGAAAAACCGCCAGCCTGCCAGAGAGATTTCTCAACATCATCATCAACACCCCACAGATTGCAAGTGCAGGGAGGCACAATTATCGAGGTTTGGCAGACCCCTTCGTATTTCCGTCGTGCATAGATATATCGCCACAGCAACGGCGCTAGTAGGGGGGTTGCAGGGATTCATGCTATGAACAGAGTCGCGAGCTGAGCATAATCTGCGCAGACTGAAATCTGCCGTAAAATCCGTCGCCAAGATGTAAACAAAGAAGATCATTGGTCAGTCGCAACCTCATGTCACACCCGCAACTCATGTCTGTCGCGAAAAGCGGGGCCGTGATGGTGCCGCCATGATATTCACACAATGTTCACGGAAGAGGAGGAGTTCATTTTTCTTTTATTACTTCTCGACTCCGGTCTGTTTTACATGCTCAACTCGGTATAGGTGTATGACAGCCCAATGGGGAGTCGTCGGGGCGGGGCATATATAGGACTCGCACTTGAAGAGGCAGTGTGAACCGCGAGAGTAACGTAGTCTGGTTCCTGCTATTTACCCGTTAAAAGTGCTCACCCTCGGATACTACGTCCCTCTTACCTGCACCATGTTATATCTTTCTTTCTTACTTCTTTTCTTTTGTGGAGTGAGGAGCGATCGGTAGTTAACTATGGAGTGAGTAGTGGCGACCTGATATTGCCCGGCACTTTAGCGCCGCCAATCAAATAAGCACGACAGAAAATACGACGGAATCTGCCAACCCACACTTATTTCTTCCGTCGTGCTTATTGGGAAAATAAGCAGGACGGGGTCTGCCAAACCTCGATATTGCAGGCCACAACCGTTGTGTTCTGGCTCAACAATCTGAAGTAAAACATAGTCCTGGTGCCAAGGCGCCAATAGTGACTATTCTCGATTAGACCTAGCGCATCTTCACGTGCTCCGTGCGTGTATCTGCCACTACGGACGCCCTTCGCCCAACAATGCTCCTCTGTATATATCATTCCCCGACTTCACATAGCGACGTATTATGAGAAACTATCGATGACTTGCGGGTTCTGAAAGCGAGATGAAAACGGCTGTGCCCACCCTTCTAGCTTTCCACGCAAAGTAAAGTCATTTTACTCTTAATCGACCACGGTAACCGAAATTTCCAGACAGTTATCCAGCGGTCGGCACGTCCGAGCAAACTGTAGATATGTGGCTGTGGTAATGCGGTGGCTGGAGAAGAGCCCGCGCGACCGCGCTGGGGGCGGTTGTTTATGTCCTGTTTTGGTCTCCGGTGTGTCCTTGTTTTCTCATGGTGGCGATTGTGGCGGATTACGCACTGTCCACTTCCTGATAGCTGTCTGTTCGGCCCATTTTTCCTCCGCCCACACCTGTCCCAAAAGTACTAGACTGGCAACAGGAAGAAACAACAAAGGAGAAGTCAAAGGATATCTGCTCCCCGTCTCCTACTGCTCGGACTTAGGGACGATAAGTGAGGGCGTGGGGTGGAAGAGCGGTAGTTATTCCTCTACCTCAGCGCGTAGCCCCTCTACTGGCTGGTTACCACTCCGACTTCCATTCGGTCCCGCGGATGCCAGTCTGCCGCCTAGTTCAGTGTGTCGTCTTCAACTGGCAGCGCGACCCGCATCCGCATATCCGCGGTGGGGAGGTAGTCGAGCACCGGTTGTGCATCTCGTTTCGGCAAGGGGATCACGGATTGTGAACCGGCCCTTCCACCTCCCGGTCTCCTTCCTAACGTCCGCACTCCTGGTCGTCTGTTGTGCCTTCCATTCGAGACAGCTGTGAAGCCAGCCTACCTTGGGGTGCGTGGCGAGAAATCAAGGAGATTGAGGGTATTAGTAACACATCCGAGTGGCCCTGACCGAAATTGGACTATGCAAATTCACCATCGGTCGCGATTTAGAAGCTCAAAACAAACGATTTCCAACAGAACAAATACTGCCACCCGTTGGGCAAGCTCCCCATTCCACTACCCCATAACGCTAATGCCCAAATCATCACAAATCCTGCCATCCTCTCCTTCCAGGCTGCCGTCCTCCGTATCATCCTGAACACCCTACACGAACGAATCAGATCAGCGCACGGGGAATTGGTTGCTCTTCGGGATACTCACTTTTGATTTCGGCTCGCATGCGAGTATGAATAAAAAAATAAAAATAAAAACTTCTGACTTCGTTGATTTCTCGATGCGTGCCGAGCCATGGTCCTCCCAATTGGATTATAACATCCCAATTCGGACATCCATTGAAACAAAGAAGCTCCACAAGTCGTGGTAATGCAAACCGTGCAATATTCGTCTGAGCGCAGCGAGCTTCAATTCTTTCCTTGGATGGCCTTGGCGCGTCTCGGAGTTGGTACCGGCATCCTGGTACAGCTTGCCCGCCTCGTCGATGGCGATGAAAAGGGCAGGCAATTCGTCGTTAGGTGGCGGTATAAGCTTTAACAGCTCAGATAGAGGATTTTCGACGATCTGTAGGAACGCTTGCGACTCCTGGTAGCACTGAAGGATAATACCATTAGAAAAGGGAAATATCTCAGTTCTGACGGCACACAATCATACCAAGTCCGTATCCCAGTCCCATTCTCTCCCCGACGAGGATACTCTGGTTTCCATCAGGCTATTGCTGATAGTATGCGTATCCAATCCCATTTGATATTCTTTAGCTTTTTCAATGATAAGCTTGTAGAGTCGGACTCTCGCCGGATTCCGGTGATTGTTTTCGTCTAAGAGAGGCATGTTCAATGGCGACATTGCGTGATTCCACTTCGCTAGGAGGGCGGCGGTGTCTGGTCTCTTGCTGTCGGCATTCGAATTCGATATACACCATTCCGTCACTATCCCATCAGCTTGATACCAACTTTTGGGGATCTCAGAGTACTCGCTGACTAAGAAAGCCGCACAAGCAGGCACATGGCCCTCGTGTGAGAGTCTTGCATACAATAGGCGTTTCCGGCGAGCAGGAATTCAGAAACCTCCGCGTCGCCAGGTGGGAAAGCTGTCTCTCCTGGCTTGCGAAGCACGAAGGATACCATCATTCTTCTCTTGGCTAGCTCGCTAACAAGCCTACTCTTTCCCATTCCATGACTCCGTACGATGTTGACGATCTTTTCGGGCTGCGTGGGGGCTACCCCGTCGATGGGCATCACGAACATCTGGATTGAGTTTATTTCATCCTGCTGCGACGTCAATCTGGCTAGGAGTCGCGAGAGCGCACCACCCCAGTAATCACGCTTCCAAGCCTCCATGATGCCAGGAGATCTTCACGAGTCCTGACGTCCTCGTCGTTCGAAGACAGAGGCAAAAGCCTTCTGATCGCCTGGAGCCACTCTCCCGTTTTCAACATGTCGAACACCCCCCTGATAGTTTGTGCACTGGGGATGTCGGCCATCTCCCGTCTGATCGTGTCCTTCTGGTTGGGTGAAAGTGGCGACGAAGGAAGTTCAATTGCCCTCAAAATACGGCCCCGTATGCAATGCCACAGCACCTCCTGTACTCCATCATGGCCGGATGTATCGACCTCCCAACCAGTGAACCTAGTGCGTAGCGCCGCCTCCCAATCCTCGTCCGTGACGTACAATGACATGCGTTCCTTTGGGGAATTCTCGTCGAATACCGGCAAAAGTTGTTCCACCACCTGATACCACTGCCCTGCCCGCAACATATCGTACCACTGATTGAAGTCCATGTCCGAAAGATCCAATCCCATGAGAGCCGCACGAACGCGCTGCTTCTGGGCTGTTGTAAAGGGTGACAGAGAATGGCCCAGTGCCGCTTTGAGACGTCGGTTCACAGACCATTTCTTCAACCACGTTCCGTCCTCATTCCAATCAGTGAAATTTCCGCTGAGGGCGGTCTCCCAAGCATGGATCGCGTCTGATGACGCCGAAGCGGGGGCGGAGCTTGCCGCCATGTTGGTGATGGTTAGCGATGGCACCGGTGTATTTAGAGCGACGGATGAACGAGATGTTGTAGTTTGCGATCGGAACTAGGTGGAGTGCTGTGAATGCGATAAATGTAGAAGCAGAGCGAAATACAGAAATCGGCGGGACGAGGAGATGGGGTTATGGCCATTGACGCTGGGGGCGAGATGAAAGAATACCAAGCGTGGGAGGAGCAGGGAGGAGTGCGGTAGTGAGAACAGAATCGGTCTGGGGAGGATGCCAAGGGGGGACGGCTTGGCGCCCAGATTCCTTGGCACCTTGGCTCGTTGCGACCACCCTTTTCCCGCGCTCACAGCTTGTGAAGCTTGAGCGTCTCGACAGAACGGCCAGCCCCGCCCCCCTGCTCCTCACAGAGACCCATTTCTTGGTAGCTTTTTTTTATTTTTTTCAAAAAAAAGGCCCGGCCCGACCGAACAGGGGCCACGAGCCAAGAGCTCTGCGATATAACCTTATGGGACAGGCCTGGATGGGCCGGAAGGGAGCTTGCAATGTGCCGCTATCAAGCGGACAGCGGATCAAAATACACGCCGCTGTAGCTTAAATACGCCGAAAGCGAGTACGATTAAACCAGAGAAAAAAAAGTTAAAACCTCTGTACGAATCTCTGCAACAGCTGTGGATTAGCGTCATTGTCTGCCCGTGCCGAATTCCGAAAATATTCAGCTCCAAATTGGAGTAGAGGGTACTCTTGTTGCTGCAATTTCCGCCCATGATCCACCGCAGCTCGAGACCCGGCTACATACCACCCGCGTTCGACCACTGCGCCGGCTCTCTTGCGCTAATGGCAGGGGAGATGATGACGATGGTGGTCTGCGAGCTCCGAAGGTTAAGGAAGCGTGTGGACGTCAACCTGAAGGATATAAGATATTTGCACAGAAGGCGGCAGGAGGTGTTACTTTCGCTGAATCCTTTACAGAGAAGACACCGACCATCTCGAAGGCGCTGGCCTGGGCTTGAGAAGGCGGCGGTGCAAAGCGTTTGTTGAACGGCGGAAGGAAAGGTAAGACTGTACGGAAGAAATGGTTCGAAGGACGGCCAAGTCATTGTTTCTTCAACTTCACCCGACCAGTCCTTCAATATTTGTGGATTCCAATAGATTGTTCAATCAATCCTCGTTCGAAATAAGATTTTTATTTGAATTGCCACGGATAAAGTTCCACAGACACCGACGGATTACTGTATAATCATCGTGTCTTCCTTCTGGGTCGATAAGGGAAACTCTGAGCTTTTGAACGGTAGGTCTATACAGCATTTTAGCCTTTAACTGTAGTTGGTTGATATCTTCTTTCGAATATTCTCCACATGGACTAAATACTGCTCGCTTACGAGTATCTTGAAGGGAAGACCTGTGAATCCGAAGGGAGTAAGACTGTGAGGGTTTGTACGCGGAGATCAGGGTGGGATAAGCGGCAATTAACAGCACAGCTCTCGATTTTTGTCAACGGTATCGTTCGTGTCATTCCTCTCATTGTCTTTCGTGGTACCGAGGACCACACCCTCGCCCTCACAGACGGGAGGAGAAACTATTTGATCTTCGGGTATTGGTTAAATTCAATCCGAAAGGATATGTCAACTCTACGATCATGAGGTCAATGTTCTACGAAGTCCAATCCCTTTGACTGGACTGGACTGGGTCTTGGCAGCCTGGCCGGACGCAGTGTTCGGACGGACTGATCAAAAAATCGTGGTATGGCGGACCCAGTCAATGCCAAGAAACGAGAGAAACTACTTATGTACGTTCCCTACACCTACACACAGGCGAGATCTCCTGGTGGGCGGAGGGAGAGGACGACGAGCGGTGGCGACCGAGCTGTCAGCAGCCGCAGCAGCCTCCCTCGACTGGGGGAAGCGGAATGGGGTGGCGTTCGACCACGGAAAAACGGAGGCGGCAATTTTCTGGAGGCGAAAGAAAGAGCCGAAGTAAAGGCGAAGGTGAATGTGGGAGATAACGAGATCCCGTTCAACAAAGAGGCGACGAGGTGGCTGGGCGTGTGGCTCGACTCACAACTCACGCTTAAGGAGCACCACGCCACCAGGCTCAAGAACAGGAGGAACGCGCTCACTCGGCTACGTCGGCTCGCAGGGCAGCTGGGCCTCTCCCCAGCGAATTGCAGGAAGGTCATGACGGCTTCCATCCAGTCAGTCGCCATGTTCGGAGCGGAGCTGTGGTGGAAGGGAGAGGGGGTCCGGGGTACGGTCGGCAGAACGGATGACCTACAACTCCTGGTCAACCAGCAAGCACGGGCAACAACGGGAGCGTTCCGGACTACCAACCTGGGGGCTCTTCCCACGGAGTCCGGACTCAGACCAGTGACCAACCAGCTGGAGAACAGGCAACGACGGTTCGCACTGAGGCTGCTGAGTCTGCCACGAGGAGAAAAGGCCAGGAATGTCGTTGGCGCGAACACGGCGATCGGCAAAGGGCTGGCAACAGCCTTGAACTACACCTGGACGGAGACCGAGGAAACAGTCCTACTCGAGGAACGGGAACCCTCGATGCGGAACTGATCCAGGAGGAACGGGAGCAGGCGAAGAGGGAGGCAGAGGAGGCAAGGCCAGGACTCGTCATGTTCACGGACGGGTCCCGGATGGAGAGTGGGGCCGCCGGATACGCGGTGGAGTGGAAGAACGGCCTATCCTGGAAGGGCGTCAAAACCCACATGGGCTACAACCAGGAGGCCTTCGATGCGGAGTGCGTGGCCATAGCGCGAGCGCTGGAGTCCGCATCAAGAAGAAACACGATCCCAGATCGAGTCACCAGTGTCACCGATGCGCAGGCAGCGATCAGGCGGATAGCGTCCGACGAACCGGGACCAGGACAGAAGTACGCGCTCGAAGCGAGGGAACACATCACCGCCCTTCGAAGGGCGATGCCGGGCATCGTCATCGAGGTTAGGTGGTGTCCGGCGCATGAGGGCGTGGAAGGAAATGAGAAGGCGGACGAGTGGGCGAAGCTCGCGGCGGATGAGCCGGACGCTCGTGGGGTGGAAGGCTTGGAATGGTTGACCAACTCGGACCGTCCGGAGGCGCGCTCGATGCCTCTCCCCAGGTCTCTCGCCAACATCAAGCGGGAGATCGCCGAGAAGAAGTGGGCGGAGGCACGGAAGTCGGCTGGAGGCCGGACCTCCAAGAAGAAATACAAGATGCCGGAGAGTCAGAGACCGGACGGCGCGGTTGCTGGAAGCACCAAGAGGCTTGCCTCGAGGTTCTACCAGCGGAAGACGGGGCATTGCCGCACCGGACAGTACCTGCACTGGGTGAAAGTACGCCCGACAGCCCAGTGCTGGTGGTGCCGATGCCCCACGCAGACGAGGGATCACCTCTTGAAGGGGTGCCCGAAGTGGAAAGGTCAGCAGAGGACCCTATGGAAGTAGGTATGGGAGGAGACAGGAAGAGGGAAGCGGTGATGGAAGGCTCACGAGCTCTTCGCCGACAAGAGGTGCAGTCACGCGGTGCTAGATTTCCTCTCCTCGACGGACGTGGGGAAGGTAGTGCCGGCTGTGGAAGTTGAAGATGACGCGGGGAGCGAGTCGTCGGAATGGGAGCTCCGAGAGAGAAGGGAGCGGGAAGAGGAAATGGAGGCGGAGGCGGAGACGTTGGGTGCCGGGGGCGAGGCGGGCGACAGGGAGGAACCCCGCTGTTCCTTCCAACCCCCCGTTCATGGCATCGGCTGGAGAGGAGTAGGGGAGGGGGAGTAATGTCTTTCCTTTGTTCTTTTCCTTTGTAATCTCCTTGGTGTGCTTTCTCATCTTCGCGGGATAGGCCTGGGCGGAGGGCAAAGGGGCGCCTGCACTGTGCCGCCTCGCGCGGACTGCGGCCGGGAAACGGACTGTACATACGCCTCGCCATGGTCTTCCTAGGTCGCATGCGAGCAATGAATAAACAAAAAAAAACAAGCGAGATCTCCGAGGACCCGCCTTCGTCTCTATATAGGGAGTCGGCGGCCAAGTAGCAGACATGACATCATATGTCACACATGGCAGGACTCCCAAACGCTTGTTTTTTGCCTGTGGGATGTGTTGCACGAGGTAGAAACTTGCGCGAGTGGTCTGTGGTTGCGTGTCGCTTCGGGCCAATCTTCTGTTACGGTTTACGAGGTGATAGAGGTGGAGGAATAACGAGCTGCACAAGTTTGCCATCGTCGTCTAGGTCGTCTAAAGCTTCGCCGGTAGCTCCTTGGAGTGGGGATGAAAGACCGACAGCGGCGAAATACTATATGGCTGTGTCAAGTGCGTTAGGTGTTGTGAAATCCGCTTTGCTGCGTTCCACCATTGCCTCCGTGGTGCCTGCGTTTGTTTTGTATATGTCGGTCTACACCTGGCATTCTCACGATGCTGCTCAGGTGCGCAGGGTAGCTCAGCCCCCCAACCTCCAAATCAAGTGAGGTTCTATTTCCACCCTGCACTGATCCGGAGCGCACTAGCGCGCTGAACATTTTTCGGAAGTACGACTGTTATCTGGGTTTATCTGGTAGTCATTCGTATTTAAAGACTCTCCATTGGCCTTTTTGTGGGTGTTCACTAACAAGCCAATGGCCCCGCAGTATACTGTCTCTTGTCCTGGCAGTGACACTAATTGATCCGGTGCAAGTTGTGACTATCAACGCAGAATCCGCCTTCCCTATTAGCCCATGCCCGCCCCCTATTAATTCTATGCCCGCACATTACCACATTAGTGGCGATGGAGAAACTTGCACCCTGACGATGGTATTGGTGGCACGTGGACATTTTCTCGGATATTTCGATTGGGATGGCTGTTGTTTGGAGGGCATGATTGACCGATAATTCTCCGAGGTCCAATGCTGTGAGACGGGATCGTAGGTGTTAGATCACTCGTCGGCACGCTCGTTGCTTCCGCTCGTCAGCGGCCGACACCTCGCCCGACGGATTGCTTGTCAGCTCACTTGTAGGATTGCTCGTCGGCGCACTCGTTCCCTTCGCTCGCCGGTGGCTTACCCAACAACTCACGCTACAGATTGCTTAACTGCTCGCCCATCACCTAACTCGTTCTCTCCGCTCACGAGTGGCTTTCCATAAACATCGCCCGACGGACTGTTCATCGCCGCGCTCGCCGGTGGCTTGCCCATGACCTCGCCCAGCGGGTTCCTTGTCAGCTCGCTCGTCTGCGCGCTGGTTTATTGCGTGTCTCGTTAGCGTCGTGCCCGATACCTTGCACGACGGATTGTTTGACGGCTCGTCCAAAGGATTCCTCATCCACAGCTTGCCCGTCGCTGCGCCCGAAGGGTTGGGTGTCGACTCGCTCGTCGGCTCGTTCGGCGCAGTACTCGATACTCGATGCTAAACACCTGATGATGTAGTGCACATCGCTCGCTGTGAGGCACAACACTCTCCAGTTTCAATTTGTTGGTAATGGCAATGGTGTTACGAAATTTCTTGGGCAGGGTCACTAGCTGCTGGTTGTCGACAAAACTTGAACGGGTTGTCCGGCCAACTGATGAGATAGACAAATTCATACCAAATGTACGTCTCGGTGTTTTGGGGTAGACTTCTACTTTTCACGCACGAGAAGATACCTACTCGACAATAGGATATAGTTACCGCGGGGCTTCACGTTGTTGGCATGATTTTATTCAGTACCTAGTACTCTATACGATATGAAATAGGGCAAACCCCTGTGGTACACGAGCGGCGTACAAAATGCATAGGTTATGCAGTTTCTCTCCTAATACATATAACAAAAAATTGCCTAAATATCACTCGTTGAATAGGATACCATACAGTGCGTATCTTTACACCGCGATGCATACGTCTAGTCGTACGGCACTCTGACTAAAAGTGGTCTCAAGCCACTTACACGTCGCTAGTGGAATAAATCCTTCACTGCATAATCACCCGGTCACGACACTAAAGACATCTATGCAGCATCAGTGAAATATGACTATACCACACTACATAAATATCCTCATGTCGGCTGTGATGGGGCCCACCGCTTTGCCAGCGTCTCCCTCTGCCGATCCGGCTTCCAACCGCAACGACAATCTGTCATCAATTCCACCACCAGAATCATCACCTTCTAATGGCGACAATTCGGACGAAGACTTCGGTAACACCCGCTTTGCCCTTAACAAATCCATGGGAGTGGAACCCACCAACCGCGTCGCAGTTCAAACCAGAAGAAAGACAGTTACCGACTTCTGTCTTGAATTCAACAAAGCGCTCGATAAACGGTAACGAGAATGGACTCCAAAGTCCTGGCATCTGCTACTGAATGCAGTTGCTAGGAACCACTGTGGACAGGCTAAAAGTGATCAGTTGACGACTCATCAGTCTGAAGATGCTTCTCCCCCGATCGTCTCCCAAGCGAGGATCGCCCTACCTATGACGAAGAAATCACTCCCACTTCGCAAACCTGCCAGGAAGAAGTCGGTACTTGCTGTACAACCCTGTTCACCTACACCCTCCCGTCCTTCATTGTCTGCCGTTCTTGCCAACCAAGAGGCTGAGTGGTTGTCGTCCTTGCATTGCAATTGGAGTGTGCCGGCTAGGCTCCAGGAGGCGGAGAGAGGACAGGCGAGCGGAGCGCACTCCAGAATAGAGGAAGAACGAGACAGGATGGACGAGCGGACGGCACTCCTGCTATGAGCGGAGACAAGTGATCACAGCGAGAGCGAGGAAGAACAGACACTTCTCAAGACAAGAAAAAGGAAATTCAGCAAGACAAGATCCGACGAACAAGACGAACAATTGGCTGGTGGGGAAAGAAAGAAAGGTGGGGGTCACCCACCAAAAAATAAAGATATATGTCACCCCCCCCCCCCCCCCCCCCCTCCCGCTAATGACACCCGTAAGCTTCCCGGTGATCTGTATTCCTACCCATCGTCCCACATTCCTTCCTCCCGCATTCTGAACAGTGCTGACATGCATGGCCGCCTCTAGACAGTTGGTCAAAGCAGTTTATGGCGGACCCATTGGTCTATCCCAGGCTTTAGAAATCGCAGTAATGTCATCAGACACTACTGGCACCACAGAACCTGGTTCAAAGGTTACCTCACCCGCAATACAGAGGATCACATGCTGTTCCGAACGGGTGAAAAAGAGGTCAGAAGTGTTGGTCGAGAATAACATGTTCATGGCAGAGAAAACATTGAAAACTACACGAGCAATAGCAAATAGAGCAGCAAAGCATCATTGTTTGGTTATCCACCAGGGAACATAAAACTTGGTAAGATTTCTTCCTCTGTTCGCTCTCCTTGCAGACCGATACTCAACGGTACCTTAGGCCCAATATAATTAAACCCACTTATTTCTGCGGATACTCAGTGCAGATAGGAGGCGAAGCAGGATAAGCAGCAGTTATATTCGGTGTGATGTAGTATATATACGAGATGGGATATTCTGTATTTTGTGTTTTTTATCAATTGTTTGCTAGAATAATATATACACAAATTAAACATATGTCCGGAGATATATTATAATATGGAGGGGGCATATTTTAATGTCCATTTACGATTTTTTACTGGGTTTTCCCATTGTATGGTATTGCTTTTATTGCATATGTAATTGAGAAACCATGAATTTGATACTATTATTTCCCTTATATGCTACTGCGTATATTGCGTAAGTTACTGGAGACAAATTTATATCATATCGAGCGTATTGTTAGTACGATAATCCATTTCTGGTGTATGTTATTGAGTTTTTGTTCCTAAAAAGCTATGTTTTTCCGTATATTTTACTCTAGTTTTGGAGTAACAAACTGGATTTTTATGGCTTTCATACGAGGGTTTTCTTTGTTTGTTACAACAGTTAATTGTGTGTTGAATACAGCTGCGTTAATATGTCCTCATACTAGACATATAATCCTATTATTCAAAAGTTACTCGGATTCAACGGCATAATTTTATCCACCTCAGCATAACTATTTATGCAAGTTTCGTGTACCAGTGACCACAGGGAAACATAGCCCCCTCACGCCACCCGCCACCTTTCCATCGCCTACTGCTCCCCCCCCTCCTCCGACTGGCGCAGCCTCCAAGCGTGCCTTGCCCTGAACCGTGTCAAGCTTCTAGGAGCGACGACGGTATCTGGCAGGCCTTGGAGAAGTGCTGGGCCGTCTGATCGCGCTGGACGGGTGAAGGAAACCGGACGGATGCGAGGTCGCAAGGCCGCCCCGGCCCCCACTCGTCTGGGCACCGCCACCACCACCACCCATCGCAGCCTCACGTCCGGCGATCCGTTGCGCAACCGGAGGACGTGGAGGAAGATGACGGGGGAGTGGCGGCGGCACCGGACGAAGGGTATATCCGACACGCCGTTCATGCACGGGAGGAGGTAGACGGACGCCGGTGAACTCGGATAACGAGGTCTTAGGCTGCATATGGGTTAGCCAGGGTCTGCGGAAGAGAGGGGAGGAGAGAAATGTACCTCGCTTTCCAGGTCCAACCAGGCGTACCTGTCCATGGGGGCTTCCTGCTGCTGCTGGGAGCAGTTAGTACGCTTACTGCAGTATCGATCGGTCGGAGGTGGTCCTACAGTTACCTCAGCCAGGGCACCGCCCGCTCCGCTCTCCGGACCCGTCGGGGCCGAAGCCTGTTGCAATCCCGTCAGCCCGCGCCAGTGAAAGGCAAGCAGCGCGGAAAAGAACATACCCCTTGGCCCTGGCCAGAGCCGTTCTCGAACCGGGCGCCAGGGGAGTTTGTGGTCTCACGCCCAGCAAACTCCCCGTGTTTGCCAGCACGCCCGCCCCAACCGGTGGAGTTCGTGAGCTCCGTGAGTCCGGTTTGGGAGGGCATGCTTTTGTTGGCATCGACCTCGGTGGTCTGTGTGTATCCAAAATAATGAGATTGTCAGAAAATCGTCTGTAGACGGCGAAAGGAAGTGTGGATGATCGGGTTGCCAAAGAAGGGTGGATGATCGGGAAGATGAAGACAAGAGGGAGAGATGGTGAGGGAAGGGTTGGGGGGGAGGAATTTATACGGATTGTGCGACGAGCGGGTCAAAGAAAACGCTAGCGGGATCCTTCGGCGGTGATCCACTGTGAACTTCAAGGCTATCCGAAGTCCTAGACTGGGAGCCGCACATGTCAGCACCGCAGAGGGTCCACGCACGGGTGGGATGATGTCACTCACAGGCGCGTTATACGAGCGCTGGTAGCCGTATGGTTGTGGTGCGACATTGGGACCACGAGCCTGGCAGAACGCAGTGTAAGCACCACATCTACAACCACATCCACGCTGTCAACCAACCTGCAACTGGCCGGGCGCCTCCGACTGCGACTCGTTCGGATAGACGTTGCGCACATGAACCTTTCGGCGATTCGTCTTCTCCTGCAGGGCAACGGTCGTCAGTACGTACTCACGAGCATACCAAGAAGTTACAGCGACACCAGCTGACCTGGATCTTAGTTTTGAAAGTCTTCAGCTTTTCCACATTAGCCGTGACCAGATCAGGCATGGATTGCAGGAAGCGATGTTTAGGATTCTGCGACCGACGTGTTAACATCACTCGACGATGTGACCCCGCCCGCCGGGACCACCCACCTGAGGAATTTCTGGCTCCTCGACGACAGGACGTGGCAACAGGCGAAAACTTGGTACGACGGGTTCTGGTGGCGGTGAAGGCAACCTGTGGAAACCGCGCATTGAAGCGGTCTTGATCTTCTTGAGCAGTTCAGGCATGTTGGGCAGTCCTCTTGAATCTGACTCTCCTTGTTAGCGAACGGTTTGCTGAAATGCAGTTCTCAAATGCTCGGACGAGGAAGCCGGCGTTTCTACTGGACTGGGGTTGCTCTTGTGTGACGTTTATCCTCAAGATTGGAGAAGATGGCTTCAAGATGCGACGCTGTGGGAGAACTGATATCTTGCTGAAGATTACCGGCGTAGGGGAGACCTGGTGTAAGTGTGACCGCGATGCTTTGGTCGTGGCGTTTAGACAGACTGCTCGCAAAGGGGAAGGATGCGAAAGTCTCAACTGTCAATATCACTGCCGGGGAGTGTTTCGAGATGCTTTCTGCCGTATGCTGGACCCGTTCAGGTCGGACGCAGCGATATGATGTAGGCTTCGTGCTTGCCGCGTGATGCCGGTGAATAGGGACTATCAGTGGTAGGGGAAAGAGAGGGGTGAGAACAGAGGGAGAATCAGAGGTGGGGGGTGGAAAGGAAAGATGCCTGGGAAGAGAGATAGTAACGTGGTTGTGAGGAGGAGTGAGGGTGGTGGGGAGTTGCCTGGTCGTTTCATGTCTTTCAATACTAACCCCGATTACTTTCAGTAGGGTTTGTAGTTCCGAGACAAACGACATCATATACCGCCGAGGAACGCAGTGTTCGCCGTTGTCATGACCTAAAATATCGCCAGCAGGTGATGTTGTTGATAGTGTACATTGAGCGCTGTTGTAGCGCCGCCTGAGCTACTACCCGGACCCCGTCTGAACCTCGTTTCTACGTTGCCTTGAGAGCATCCCGTCAGCTGGTATTATGGAGCATGTTATGCTTTGTCGCGGGATGTCTGGCTATATGGTCGGTTTTGCAAAGGCCATAGTCATGGTAATGAACATGCTAAGGGAGGTAGATGGCCAGAAGATCCACCCAGCGGTATATCCAGTGGGACGACCGGTGAAGAGCCGGGGGTGGTGGGAGACAACAGAAAGTCTCGGGCGAATAGGGCTATGCGTAGGCTGCCGATGATACATGAGTGGATCGGTGTGGTTACTTTTGTTGTTAGCACCGCCCCAAATCACGCCCGGAGGTAACGAATTACCTTCGTGCAGCAACCAGAGCAGCAGCCGCCGAGGAATTTCAGCACCGTGTACGATGGTTAGAGAGTGGACACGATGCTCATTTTTTTTGGTGGCCATATATGGGCATGAGCAAAACTAATACTATTGGCTGGCAGGTTTAATCAGCTTGCAAGCGTACCTACCTCTAGTTTCGGAGTTTCCAGTTTATATATGTATCAAGATAGAGGGAGGACGCCACTTTTACCTCGTCTGCAGGCGGGCGAGACTCTTGCGATCAATTCCGTCCCGCCCTGTTGGATAGAGCCGCAGACCCCTTATCACCGGGTGCAGGCATTCGGAGACCTTGACTGCGGTATCGTTGTGGCTGTGGCAGTGTCAACCGTGAGATATTCGGCGTGTTAAGTGCGCTTTGGAGTCAAACGACCTAATTCACCCTACTCTGGACAGCGCAAGGGGCACTACTGCGAGCTGTCCGTAGCCCACGGTGGTTGCCATTCAAGCAGAAGGTTCACCCAGTGGAAACTACTAACAGTGCTTCATGGGGGAATGTTCATAAGTGACCACAGTTTGTGGCGACACAATGACAAAAACCACTGCTCATTGCTTACATTTGTAATGTATTCCCATAGTAGCAATGACTCAGTACAAGTTCGGTTCCGCTTCTTTCCCTATGGAGCGCTTCATACACTTGAAATCAAATTGTCGCTTTACGTAAAATCTCACCTTAGAACAGCGAACGCCACCGTGCACTCCGCCCCCAACAGGGAAAATCAATACCAAGTCGGGGGTTGAAGGATCCTGCTGTGCATGCAGGAGCTCTCTCCACAGAAACCGCACTATCCATAAGACTACACTGACTCTAGCTCCACCTTCATCACTTCTCCTCGGCGCCAACAACCTGCGAGAGAAACTATTCATCCCATATCTTCCTCGCTCATCAACCCGTGCTCCGCACTCACGGCCATCTCACCATACTTTACGTGTGCCGGCTGTCAACAACCATCTCGCAGCGTGTCGGACCCCACCACCACTCAAGCTCCCTTTAGCGTGGAGCGACGACACGGACGAATCCGCTACAACCGGCACACCGTCACCACTACTGGCAGCCACCCTCAATAGGAATCGTGCGAAACCAAAGCTCGCTCAACACACTAGACGCCCCGCCGGCAGAACTACTCCTCAAGTTTACATTTCGTTTCAGGTAACTCAAGGAAGCGTGACAGCTCTTGGATCAGCTACTATGGTACGATGTCGCTGGTGGCTGGTCGACCAATTGGTGGAGAAAACAAACGCTGCCTACAATTAGCTTGTTCAAAAGCACCCTGCATTGCCGTTCCAACATTCATATGCCGAGCCGCCTTCGGGGACGATGAGGAGCAAAATGTCCAGCAACGCCGTCTTGCTACGTCCGCCACTAACTACTACAGAGATGTTCGCGTGGCCTAAAATGTCCACGAGAGGACAAGTTACAACCATGCTCCCCGAACAGCTAATTGTGGAACATACTGTCGAGACACCCTTCTGGTAGTCTCCGCTGAGACTGGACCCTCTTCCGTTGCTCCTTGCGCCTAACTGAACTGACGTTTGCCTGTGAAGCTATCAGCACGCCAGTGTCCTCCATAGTCAGGGCTGGACCACGGGATAAACTTCCAAGACCCAGTCCCGTCGAAGGCTTGGTCGGACTACATGAAAGTAGACAGTCGCGCCCGAGATGTGGCCGGCCGCCGCGGCCGCCGAACGGGTCAGTCCGCAATTGACTGCAGGCCACCGTTAAAGTCACTTGATACAAATTAGGCTTACTGATCGTTTTCTTGTCACCTCGGCAAGTCTCACCCGACAGGTCTCACATCCACCTGCTCACCAAGTTTGCGGATATAGCCACCTAACGTGCGCAATATCATCATCTCGGCGGACCTTGTGTGCATGCACGCGCCCAGTGTCAAAAAGATGCAAAACGGTCTGAGCGCGCGCAGCGCTAGCTGCTTCCCCGTACCCCTCCAACCACGCACAACCAGTAAATTGCTCCCACGTAAAGAACGTTAAACAGATGTCTGGAAAATCTTATTGCTGGCGCCGGGTTAAGAAAAAAAAGTTTTAGGGCTGTTTAGTCAGCTGCCAGTGTGGCAACGTATGCTCTCACCCCACTTCCCACAAGTGCGTACTCTAAGTCCAACGGGGGATTTATAGTATGGAGAAGGGATTATCGGCCGATGAAAACACAAACTCTCCACCTCAGCTCCGGTAGACGTCGTTGGTTGTCTTGATCCTTTCGGACAGTGATCACGAGTGTAGACGAGGCAAACTGATGGACGGAGATGAAAAGGGGGGATAAAGAGTATCTTGGGTTCGCTGAGTGTTCGTATCGATGATCTCGCTACCGAGAATAGGAAAAGAAAGAAAGAAAGCCAAACAAAACTGTCGCGCTCCCCCCCTCACCCCTGCCTCCTCACGTGCTGATGACAAATCAACGAAAGTAAGCTCCATACCGAGGAGCGACTGGAAGGCTAGAGTTGCAATTTAAGAAGTTAAAACTTTTTATTTATTGACACGAGCCATATTACTTATTGGCTCGAGTCATTTCGGTCTTGGCCGGAATCATTCTAAAAAATTGACTTGGGTCATTCAAGAAAATCGACCCGAGTCATTCCAGAAGATTGACTCCAATGATTCCCCAAAATTGACTCCAGTTATTAATAGAATTGACTCCTGTCATTCAGATTAACTCCAATCCTTCCCCAAAATTGACTTGATGGAATTTCAAGAAAGACCCGAGGCGATTTTGGGGAATGATTTGAATATTCTAGAATGATTCAAGTCAATTAATAAGAATGACTCAAGTCAATTTTCTATAATGACTCCGGCCAATACCCAAAACGACTCGAGTCAAACTATGACTCGTGTCAATAACTAAAATGTTTTAACTTCATAAATAGCAACTCTAGCCTTCCGGCCACTCTTCGGCCGATAAACCCTTCTACATGCTACAATTCCCCCGTTGATAGTAAATTTAGCATACACACTAGTGAAAGTGAGGTAAAAACATGCATTGCCACACCGGCAGCAGACCACACAACCCCAAAACATTTTTTCTTAACCCGGCGCCAGAAACCCATTCCCCAGATAGTTATCGAATGTTCTTTATGTAGGAGCAATTTACTAATTATGTAGCTGTAGTTGGAAGGCACAGGAAAGCAGCTGGCGCAGGCAGCTCTTTTTGCATCTTTTTGACAATGGGCGCGTGCATGTCGCCTACATCCGATGAGATCTTGATATTGCGCGCCTACAGTGATTTTAGTAGCGCCTTGGCCGTCGGCACTCCAGGGGATCAGTACCTCCTCGCTGACGGGAGGTGCAGCCAGGCGGTACTGACTTTCTCACTACTACGCATGTGGGAAGGCTGGTACCAGCTGGAAAAGACGCGGGATGTGAGCTGTTAGAGTGGGGCACAAGGAGCGGGAAGAGGAGCAGTGTGTGCGGGCTGCGGAGCTGGGTGCAGGCGGGGAAGAACTATTACTGTTTCTTCCCACGGCCCCGCCCATGGCGTCTGCTGACGAGGCACAGGGGAACGGGAACCTGTTTCTTTTGTTTTCTATCAGGTTCTTTCATTTGTTCTTTACATTCTATTTCTTTGGTGCTCACACAAGCATCTTGGGACAGGCCTGGGCGGAGGGCAAATGGGGAGCTTGCAACGTGCCACCTGTGCGCGGACTGCGGACAGGAAACCGGGCAAAATATACGCCGCCATGATCTATATAGGTCGCATGCGAGTATGGATAAACAAAAAAAAACTCTTCTTCTATGCGCGAAACATAAACAAAGATCATCTTACTGCAGAAGGATTTAAACAAATTAGTAAAATTAAATCTGGTATGAATAAAGGAAGGATATATAATATACAATCTACTTCGCATACTTCAACTAGTCCGCCTTCGGCGGCCAGTCCCGATAAGACGGGCAAGATCGCCCTGCATGTAGCTTGAGAGCTGCTCCAACGTCCAGTACCCAAGTGCCCAGTGTCCATGGATTTGGCACAACGTCAATCATTCGGCATACAACAGACTAGATCGAACTCATATCATGTACCCATCTTCATCGCTAACCAGAGCTCTTTCAATATTAGCAACCAGACCCTCCAACAGTTCGAACTGGGAACAAATCGGATGTTAAACCAAACCAACCAACTGTTGGGGGACTATAAGCTAGACCAACTGCCAAGTTTTGAACTGGGAAAACTGTGTGAACTGTCAGCTTTGTGGGTGCGATGTAGGGCGTAGGACTTGGTTGCTCGCCACCAACCCACCATATAAACTTGTGCTATAAACGACTTCTTTTCTTATACCTTACACTGAGAGACTGCCACCACCATCACACAACACCATACCATGGAGGCCGTACAACTCCAGTTGGAGACACTGATCCTGCTGGTAGTGGTTTTTCAATGACCACCACCTCAAAAAAACGTCCTAAATCCTCGTCTATTAGGAACCATGGTAAACAGGTTCTCGAGAACGCAACCAAATATTGGGCATGCCATCTATGTCCCAACTGATCGAATCCACAGTGGTCGCATCTGAGACTCGAGCTATGGCTACCCACTTGAGCCGAATGGCAGTGGATATCTTATCTGTACCCGTTATGTCCGCTAAGGTAGAAGACTCTCCCCAGAGTTCAAAATGATCCTTACCGATCTGAGACACTCGTTGGGCGCAGACCGTTTTGAACCACTTGGGCGTGTCGAATGCTTCGGTCGCTGCATTCCAAACTACATACATAACATTTGAGAGCATATACGAGACTAAATGGAAATTCCTGTGCTCGCTATTCTTTTCTCTGTGGCTGCTTCCTTACTGCTCTTTTTCTACTTCCATCTTCTCCTCCCCCTCTACTGCCATTACAACTTACCCTGTTGAACTGACAGTTTATCCGGTTGAACTGGGAACTGCACCCCCTCTAAACCGAACCAACTGCAAATTAGGGGTCTTCCAATTGAACTGAGCGCTAAATAAGCTCCAACTGAACTGTTTCAAGCATTATTCCTATTTCAACTTGCAAACTGTTGGAGGGTCTGGCTATCCCCAATCACTGTTGCCATAACCTCTATAGGTTGCACTGGATTAATAAATAAATAAAAAAAGGAACAAAAATATTGACTCCAAACAATAAATACAAGGTGTATAAATAGAATGACTTGACTCAATAAAAATCTGTCACTCAATTAATTAGTAGAATGCCTCCGGTCCATAAATGGAATGACTGGGGCCAACCAATAGAAACGACTGCAGTCCGTATCTTCTAAGTAGAATGGCCCGACGAGAAATAAAGTGACTCGAGTCAATTCATAGAATGGATCCAGTCAATAACCAGAATGAAACTAGATAATAAATCCAATCACTCGAGTCGCCAAATTTTGATATATTTTGAGGAAATTTGACCGTGGTGAAAACGGCTCCGCCCACCCTTCCAGCTCGCCATGCAACATAAAACGTTGATTTTTAATCTAACGCTAGGAATTGAAACTCGAGATAACTCTCTAAAGACCCTTCTCCCGAATAAATCTGTAAATTATGTAGTTGTTAGGGGGGGGTGTTGGGTCTGGAAAACAGCCCGCCCAACTAGGTCCAGGACCTCACGCTCACTGGACTTGACCTGTCGTGAATTGATATTTTCCTAATCTGAGTCAGGCCTAGTATCAGATCCTTCCCGTCTCGTATAGCGCCCTGCCTCGCACTGCCAGTGGGTAAATGTTTTAATAGGGAGCCTGGGTGATTAGGTGGGAGAGTCGGCACTATTGACTGAGGAGGCTGATGATTCAGTGGAAGACATAACTAACGGTGGCCGCAAGACGGTCGAAGCGCAAAGATGAACGGAGAACTGGAAACACAAGGTTGCTGGGAGCGTAAAGCTGGAAACGTGAAGTCGAAGGACAGCTGTGGTTATCTGAAAACTGGGCTTAAAATGTGAAGTTACTTCCCGAACACGGATTTAGTGAGAACACGAAGTCACTGAGAACGCAAAATAGGTGGAAGCGGGAAGTCAGAGAAGCTCGACGATAGTAGCAAACAGGTGAATGGATTGCTATGAGTGCGAGGTGTTGGCAGCTGGGGAGAACGGAATCGATTCTTGCGCAGGGCATGCTAGTTCATTTTGGAAGTGGCTGTCACATGTGGCGTCGAATTGAATCATATTAAAAAAACAAGTAGTACAGTTCATGTCAGAATAATGGGCGTCCGGAGATGACGGACCGGAGCCGACACGTCCGCAGATGACAGCTGCCCGAGTCTCCCGAGCACCGGCTCGGGGGACAGTCTTCCGTCTTTACCCCCTAGCGAGTCCCTCAGGCCCGTTGTATATAGAGAGAGTGTTCCTCCTTCGAAGTTGTATCAATCGATTAATTCACCATCTTCATCTCTATCGATCCCTATATTCCAACAGTTCAGGGGCTCCGCTACCCTCACCACAACTCGTACTATCAATCACGCGCGAAACCGCCCCCCGCCACGATTCAGCGCACCCCTGGCAAACACTTACGGAGAGATGTTTTTCCGTCTGTCCTGTTAATCCAACAAGAATTGACACTGTTTGGACCCAGATAGGCGAGAACTCGACTCAGTGGCAGTGTACATACAAGCTCAACACTACGAATGTCGTCCACGGAAATGCAAAAAGACCGGAACGAAATGTCGCGAGAAATGATGTCCATGTTGTCAAACCCCTAGTGACTGCAATCCGCATCAAAGATCTCTGCCAGGTTCAGATGAAGATACCGGGTACCATTCCGTGCGGAATGACCAGTGATGTTCCTTCTTAGAGACGAAGGGCGATGCTGTCCATACCTGCGCAGAGGATGATAAGCATCGAAGAAGTTTCCCTTGGCTGTGGTCTTCACTCCATCGCCAAGCGGGTCATTGCCATCGAGGCAAATAAAAATTATATGCCTGCTCAGATCTTTCATGTGTTGATAGGATCAGGCAGTAATGAACGTTCCGAGAACTCGGAGGTATCTTGTGGTGATTCTCTAGAGTGAGTACCCTCTTACAGGATTAAACTTCATATGTGTTAACTTTTAATAGACAAGATATTACCGACGAGAAACGCGGTATCTGCAACGACAATCGATTTATCCTGAAAGGTAAAGTACTGGACCAAAAGTTTCCGCACCCCCCACGGCGCCTTCCCACCACATACATATACCTCTCTAACTCAGCAACAGCACCATAGTAAGTAATAAAAACTTGCATACATAGTCTCTAGATACAAGTGCATCTTCCAATAATTCTACAGCCAAAAAAGAATTAATACTTTGTGTACCAGCCCTTCGCTTCCAGCAAAGCGGCCACCCTCCGAGACATCGAATCCCACGGCGTCTCCAGAACTTCCCCCTCAATCTCTTCCCTCCAAGTGTGAGGGAGAGCCTCTGCAAGGGCCCTTCCCACTCTGGCCCGGACGCCGGGTGTCTTGTGAGTTTCTGGAAACCTCTTAAGCATGCTCTCCTTCAGCCTCTTCCACAGGTGCTCGATCGGACTCGTGTCTAGCGAGTTGGCGGGCAACGCCATGACCTGAATATTGTGTTGCGCGAACCAAGCCATGGTATCCTTCGCAGTATGTATCTTTGCGTTATCCTGTTGAAAGACAGGGTCGCCGAGTGCGTCGTGCGCCTCCTGGTGGACATCGTCACGGCCGTCCCCAAGGACTCCGATATAAACCTATCGATTGACCGACTTCTCGAAGATAGAGATAAGAGGCCACTTGTTACGCCCCCAAATACACCCCCAGACCATCAGCTTTACCCCAGGACCCTTGGTGACTCCATAGATACAGTCTCTGTGGTACTTCTCAGGCGGCGTGCGAAAGACAAAAATCCCCCGAGGATCTTTACTCTTCTCGACAGTGCACTCATCACTGAAGATAACCCCTTCCCAGTCTGCTTCATCTCAGTCCTTATGTTCCTTAGCCCAGGCAAGACGATGTGCAACATGGTATTCAGCCTTAAGACCAGTCTTCCAACTATAATACAGGTATTATATGCCGAGATCTGTGTGAGGAAGCAGTCAGAGTCGCACCACCAGAGAAAAAAGGCCACGCGCAGCGGCACCGGCCGGAGGCTAGAGGGAGATGGGCTATCTATCCTGCACAACATAACTCCACAACACAGTCCTCTTCTTCACCAACCCCCGGCATTCCAAACACATCACTGAAAACGCCAACATTTTAGCGCGCACACACCAAAAAACACATCGCACTTGGGCCCCACCGACACCACGACGTCCGGTGACACGGACGGATCGGTCGTCAACATCGGGCAAGACGAGCGCCCCCTACCCAGGGAGCCAGTTGGAGACACGGGGGTTGCCGAGCAGGGGTAAGAGAGGGTGGAAGTCGAGAAGAGTGAGGTCAGCGAGCTCGGGAGCGATGTGGAGGAACCGGAGAAGAAGACGAAGGGAACTGGAAGGGCGGGGTTCAGGCGAGCCGCACCCAGGACTTCCTTTCGGCATGACATCAAGGCCCTCCTCCGTAACGGCTCTAGAAACCGGAGGGTGCACAGCACGGAGGACCGCGACGGCTATGGCGACGTTATTTTGCGACACCCGGAAAGCCGGTCATGAGGGGAGCACTCGCGCGCTCCCTCTCGGAGGCAGCTAGCAGCCCACAGCAGGTGGGAACGGCGCAGACCCTGAATTCTGCCGAGACTTGGGGAAGGCGGGGTGAGAATGGAGGGAAGCGAGGGGGAATCGATGTGGCGGAGGACGATTGGACGCTGGCGGCAGCCAATCTGGAAGAGAGGATTCTGAGTGCCGTAGCCGCCCCGGATAGTCCAACCATGCCTCCCCCACGCCTGCTAGATGGATGACCGCAATCCCCGCGCCAGACACGCCGACCAAAGGAGACAAGAGGATGGCGGTTGGCGCGCCCGGTCCAATCAGACCCACTCGCCCCGGGGTACGACTGACGCCGGTGGACTTTGTGGCAGCTTTGGCGCTGGAACAGATTTTGGTAGCCGCCGCCGCGGTGAAGAGGAAGATTGGTGAGAAGATCACGCACCTAGAGAGAGGGCGGAGGCGGGAATCGCCATGACCAAGTGGGACGAGCTGGGAGTGGCGCTGGCGGAGCAGTCAGCTCAGCCAGGCGGATTGCAGACGGCAATAGTAGCGGTGGGGGCAAGGGCCACTGGAGAGGCCGTCGCCATGACGGCGGCGAGGATCGAGGCGCGAAAGGACTGCCAAGGAGGCGCCAAGGAGGCAAGCGCTACCATTGGATTCGAGCGATATGTCGGACGTGGAGCGGGAAGGGCTGCATAGATCTCGCCTCGCCCCGGACGCTAGTGCGAATGTGAGCAACACCCCGCCGGTGGTAGGAGGGGAGAAAGAGGATGAGGAGGGGAGAAAGAGGATGGGAAGGCAGCTCACGCCGCGGCACCCAGGCCAGCAGCCCCACCTGCGGTCCGTCCCATCCCCAACCGGCCGGAAACAGCGGCTGCGGAACGCGCGGCGGCAAAGAAGAGGTGGGACGAGTGGACGTTGGAAATGAGGAAGGCGAGTTGTACAGGAATGCGACGGCCCCTCTCACGGGTGGGGGAGGAGCGAGCATCGAGTGATACGCGGCAGATTCATAGAGGAAGGCGCACCAGGCCGGAATGAAGGCGCTTGAGAAGTGGTGGGAAGAGAAGCAGTGTGTGCCGCTCCTGTGGGCAATTGGTGCTTGGGGGTTCGCGCCGGTACGGGGCGGTAATGCATGATGCCGGGCTATCGAGCCACTCGCCGCAACCCCGCCAGCGGTAGTGCTCACACGGCCGGTACTAGGGAAAGCGGCGATTAGGCTTCATACAGTAACCTCAACAATCTGGCCAGGCCAGTCCTGGCGTCGGACCGGACTGGTCTGCGAGAGGTAGTCCACTCCAGTCCACAGCCTGCTAGCCAACGAGCTTTTTGGAGCCCGGCTGGTCTGGACTGGGTCGGCCAGCTGGCAGGGCAAACAGTGAGACCTCATGTTCTCCTTCCACATCTTGGTTGGCGAGTGGGTTTCTGAGGGTTGGACTGTGACGAGGACACCGCCAAACAGTAGGCAGAAAATCGCGCACACACAGGAGAGTATCGGAAAGAGAAGAGGAACGAGATATTCTAAAATGCTGTTGATCGAAGGAATGGCGGAAGTGCAAGCGAAATCAGGTGGGCATCTCTTGGTTTCCGGGTTTGGGGTAGGCGGAATCGGGTGGGGCATAGCCCCCGCAGACGAGTGAAATCTCATGATTGCGTTCTGCTGCCTTTGCGGAAGCGATCGACCACCATCACAACAAGACATAGAGAATTGACTCACATGTGAGAGTATGGAAACGGAATGGGAACAACATTATCTAAAAATTCTGTGGATCGGAGATGATATGGTGTCGCTATAAGCATATTATGTGAGTATTTCTTGGCTCGTTGGGGTTTTGGGGTTTTGGGCCATACAACTACTGTATATTGAGAGGAGGGGAGTAGAATAGTTAAGCAAGTATATGTGATCGCACACCGAGAGAATAGCATCGGAGAGAGAAAGAGAACAAGAGTGTCTGTGGGTGATGCTCTCACCACCATCTACTCGCCGCCATCTAGTTACTGGCTGCCATCAGTTTGCCACCATCAACTCGCCGCCATCTACTCGTCGCCAGCCATTCACTCCATCTGTCCGTCGACACTAACAGCTGCTGGAACCGAGGCTCCAACGAAGATTGCTACAACATAACGTGAACACACATCGAATACGTGTTGATGAAGGATCAGGTGTTGATGAGTACGTGGGAGGATGTGGAAAGGCATTGCTAGTCACCTTGGTGATGTGACACATGACGCTCGAGGAGTTGGATGGGTGGTATCGCGGTGCAGTTCTCCGCAAACGCCAAATCTCCCATTTGGACTCTTGTTACCGGATTTGTTCCTATCGGCACCCCTACCAACACCACCACCGCCAGCACCACAGTTCTGTGAATATGTATCTTAGTTGGTTTTGCGTTGCTAACTGTGGATTGCTATGGATTGCGAAATACATGAGTTTTGTAAACGAACTGACCCATGTTGCGCACCCAGGTTTTCCATTTCGACTTTTGTAACTAACAACCGCCGCCACTTGCACCTGCGCGGTTAAGATCGGCTGCGCAGTTGAACACGATCAACGCAGAAAAATGTAGAACAAAATGTACGAAAAAAGAAACCTTAGAGTCCAACACCCCCCCCCCCCCCCCTCCAACATCCTACTTTATTTCCCCTACCCCCACATTCGGCCCGCAGGAGCCTACTTCGCCCTCGCAGAGCGGCGAGAAGCAGGGTTGTCCAGCGTGCGGGCCTTGGTGGCCTTGCCCTCCACCGGCGATGCGTCTTCATCCTGCACACGCACCTCCTCCGCACCGTTGTCAGACACCGCCGGGGGAAGCCTTCCTTTTGGCTCCCAGTCTTGCAGCGCGGCGATGCAAGCTCGACTGAAACCGCAGCGCGTGGTTCTCGGGCACACTGGGTTACCGCGGGTTCGACCGCTGACACCTTCGCAATCGTGCGTCGGATTTTCCCTCAACTTTTGCTGCTGACCGCGAAAAAAACATATTGATCCCACTCTTGAACCTGACTGGAGTTGTTGCTGTCCGAGTGTGTTTTTTGTTTGCCTGGGGAAACTTTCTTGCAACAGCGACCGGAACTACAAACACCTCTACTGCGTGTGAAGTGCTCACTGTCATTGGGAAGAACACCAGCACCGGGTTTTTTCGGCTGTCGGAGGATTTGGCGATCACAAAGGAGCCCCCCCCCCCGAAGAAAGATTATATTGCTAAGGCCGGGGGCAAGATAAGCGCCGATAATATCCAATTTGACTTTCGGACCCATACGTCGTTCCCGAAGCAGGCCACCGATTTCCGACACCTTAGATAACGAACGTGCGGTAAGGCTGGGCACCCATTGCGACAGTAATGGCTTTCGATCTGCCTAGCTGGGTTACTCCGAAACGCCCGCCGCACCGGAAGAAACGACGCATGCGGGAGTCGAGAATCCACTTGGCGGACGTCTTGGTCTCGGGCTGGCGCAGAAGGAACCGGTTACAACGACTGGGCACGCCCGCCCCCCCCCCCCCCACCCGTAGGCCAGCTTCGGCTTTTGCCGATCCGATCATAGCCGATGTACCAGAGGGTATCGATGTCCCGAACCAAAATCGCGGACACGCACTTGAACTCTGGGAGGGTAAGAGGACGCATCAGAAAGACTGAGTGACTCCCACCGATGCCATATGTACCGCCTGCTGGGAACAGGATTGTTGTTTCCAACGGCTCCTGGATTTTAGATTTCAGCAGAAGGTCGCACGCGGAGATGCGGGTGTCATATTCGCCGGGCGTGCGCAGGTGTTGGAGAAGGAGGCGCGGAATCGGACCGTATTTGGTGAAGAGTGTGAACCGTGTGCCCCACTTTTTCTGGGGGGACACATTGGAGAGCCCTAAGGTGGATGTTAGCGCATTGGTCGCGGAAGCAGGCTCAATCGCCAGCGCACTGCTCGTGGGCGCACGGGGAAGCAGGACTTACGCAGCTGCCAGAACCTCTTCCGAATCCCAAGAAGGGAGGCGGTGCTCGCGGGGGAGAGTAGTCCTTGATTAAGCAACGGTTGTCTTCTGTCCGGGGCGCGGACGCTGTCGCGACCAGCCAACTGTGATCCACCTTCGGGGCTGATCCGAAGGTATGGCGATCAGCCAGAACCCCATATTTCCGGTGAGTTGGCATTGGGTGAACACCATTCCCGTTGGTTAGGTAATGAGTTGACTCAGTGAGGTCGACGACGCGATTATCATTGTTTGTCGGCCTGGGCCAAGAATCAGGCCGAACTTCTTCCACTGGGGGTATCTTCCGCTCAGCCCGAACGTGCTCCATCCGGTCTCCGTGATCTGCAACAAGAATATCGTACGTCTCCCAATAGGCCTCACGGACGAGCAGCTCATCCGCCAGGCATGGCGGGAGGTCACGCTGGTGAAGTTCATGTCCGCTGCTGATGATATGACGTAGTGTCGGCGTTTCTGCGGTCCACATTTTATGCCGTCCATGCCGTCCCCGTGGGTCCGTATCGGTATCGTTATCGGGTCTGTTCCCGGCTTCGAACACCGGAAACTCGAAGGAACGAAAGACGCTATTCCCGTAGCTGTTGTTCATACAAAAGAACTCGAGTTCTCGTAAAATCGACCAGCGGCACTGCTGGTTTTCCTGTCCCCAGGGGGTACCTATTATCCAGTTGGACGAAGCCCTCGACATCTGCTGCAAAACAAAGAAAGCACTACCGTGCGGCTGTTTCTGACCGGCACGTTCGATCACCTTCACCAGATAGGCAAGCCGTGTGCTCGGATCGGTCTGCAGTTTACATTGCGCCTGCCCAGAAATCCGTAGTGTCGCCCAGGGACAAGAACATGTTGCTCGTCAACACCACCGCCATCTCTTATGTTTTTATTGGTGAGGAGTCTGTGGTATAAATCCCTACTCAATTGTTTAGATAATCGTGTTCTGCTTCTTTTCCGATACTCTCTTGTACGCGTACGGCGTTGTGTCTGTTGTGGTGGTGGTGACGCAAGGCACCCTATTTTACAATGCCGTAGTTCTGCATCGCTCCAGACCAGAACCTTCCAAACCGAGGCTATCCAAACGATGAGACTTGCGCCGTGACAGCTTCTTTTTTTCTTTTTCTTTCCGATGCTGCTGTATGTGTACAAAACCTTCCCTTCACTTGACGCGATGGTGGCGATCACTCGACGCAAAAAGGATGTGTATCATCAAGACTCACTCGTTGCCGGTCTGCAAACAACCCGACCCAAATGACTTTAGCACAATTCCATAACTGCAGCCGGCGCCGGCGCTATTCGTAGGGGAGAGCGCGGACACAGCAGTAGCAATTGCGAGACAGCGGGCAGAGCTGGGCTCGTGAGGATAGGTAGGTGTCGCGCCGCCAGTAGCAACAACGACCGAGCACGCTCAGAGAACGTCGCGATGCCGGCGAAGACTCCAAGTTCGCCGGCCAGCTGTCCCCCGGGGAAACATCTCCCCTGTCGGTGGTATTCATGGTTTGCCCGCCGTTTTTTTTTTTCATGGTACATACATATATAAAAGGGGGCTTCTCTACATACACGTCGAGTTCGTTATCCATCTACAGTACGCACGGTATCCCTCCCCCCACGCACTCTGCACTCTACGGTAGATAAAGCAAGTCGTCAAGCGTGGCGTCGTTCCATCGTAATCGTTCCATCGTATCACCCCATCCCACCGTCTATGCACCGCTAGTAAAACCGCAGCCGCACGATCGAAAACAGCATGTTCTGCAGCACGTGCAAGCTGACTGCACTACACTCGCCTGTCAGTCATTGTCCGCGAAACCCGAAGGGGTAGGGGGGGATCCAGAAAAGAGAAGAAAAAAAAGCAACAGAACTCACACGCAGGCCGGCAACAGCTCCGGAAATGCCTTAAAGTCCTTGACGGCCTCGGCGGTGACGTCGAAGCGGAAGCAGCGCGCCATGATGCGGCGCACGGCGTATCCGGCGGCCAGCTCGCACGCCCAGGTGGCGACGGAGGCCCAGAAGGTCAGGCTGAAGGTGTACGGGTCGGACTCGCCGCGGAAGCTGAAGTACGGGTAGATCTTCGTGTTCCAGCCGTAGTGCAGGACGACGACCCAGCCCAGCCACGCGACCATCGACACGCTCTCGGCGACGCCGCGGATGTAGAACGCCCTGCCGACGTACTTCTTCCATGCCGCGTAATCCTGGTCGTTGAGGCCAAGCCACGTCAGCGCGCGGTGGAAGGTGGTCGTCATGGTCAGCGGCGTCCAGAGCACGACGATCGAGCTGGACAGCAGCTGCAGGTACGCGAACTGGCTGGGGCTGCGGAGACGGGCGTAGATGGCGCGGACGTACGTCTGGTACGTCAGCCCCCAGAACGTCTTGAAGACGAAGCCGAGCGGGTAGCTGCCCACTTTGGCGCCGATGATCCAGCCGCTGGTGATGTCCAGCGTGTGGATGGTCGCCACCCAGGACCAGACGTAGAGGACGGTGTCGAGCGAGGTGTGCGGCAGCGTGCGCAGGTACAGCTCCGCATAGGCTTCGCCAAGCACGAAGCCGATCAGAGTCAGCAGCAGGGCGCCACAGAACCAGAGGAAGCGCCGGTACGAGCGGGGCAGATGGAAGACCTCCAGGCCAGTCCGTGGTCCCCAGCGGAACCGGTTCCGGCGCGCGTTCAGGTAGCGTCCCCGTGCGGGCGACGACACGGAGAACAGCAGCTGCGTTTCCGACAGTCCCTGGCGGACGCCGAGACGACGGCTGCGCCGCTGGAACAGCAGCACCGCGAACGCGATGACCAGCGGTGTGCACATGGTCGCGAAGGTGAGGAATATCCACGTTAGGTTCTGCGTGATCACCGGTCCCGGGAGATAGTAGTAGAGGACGGCACCGCAGGCCAGCGGCAGACAGTTGAACAGCGTAAACGTCGCCTGGGCCGCATCCCGCCCGCATCAGCTTTGCCGCGATTGCCGAGCAAGCCGGACGGGAAACGTACCGGAAAGCCCAGCCGGACCGGCCACCAGTTCAGGCCGTACATATTGAACACCTTGGTGATCCACAGCAGCCCCACCAGGTTGTAGAACCCGTAGTAGACGAACAGGAAGAACCAGAAATCCATAGCGACCCGGGACGATCCGTGTCCGGGCTCCGGCGGCAAGCCGCCGCCGTCGTCGTTGCCGGGCCAGGACGGAGCGACATCGGTCAGGCTCTTGAGCCAGGCGCGGATCGCGTCCCAGAGCAGCTCGAAGTCGAAGACGTTCCGCAAGGCGCCGCCGAGCTCGGGCCAGGGGGACGCTTCCGCGGTGATCGTCGCAGCGCGCAGCCGGCCTGCAGGTTCGGGCGCCGCGGGCAGCGGGAACGTGGGGAACGGGATCATGCACCAGAAGATGCTCTGTTGCAACCCAGGCGTCAGCCGCGGCATCGCTGAGGAGAACGACGGGGAACACGATCGAGAAAGATCCACGCACAAGCAGCGCCGGAAGCGCGACGAGCACGGCCCACCGCCGCCACCAGGAGCCGACCATCCTGCACACGACGGGACGTCTGGGCGAGACGAGCTTCCGATCGAGCCACCATCTGTGGTCGGGCGTGTCATCGCCGTCGTCGTCGTCGTCGCTGCCGACTTCGTTCCCAGTGGCGAAGTCAATGCTGCCGTAGCTCGAGCGGTGGTGCTGCGGATCGCTGGCGCCGGCGAACAGCGTGAAGAGGTTGCCGACGCTGCCCACGTGGCGCGGCGAGAACGCGCGGAAGCGGCCGTAGCGAAGCGATTCGGCGTCGGGCGGCGGACGGGCGCGCGTGTCGGAGCCCTGCTGGAAGGCGAAGAACGAGGAGGGCATCGGAGGATTGTCGTCGCATTGGCTCCGGGGGGGGCGAGTCGAAGTGTTGGTGGTGGGTGCTCGACCGAGGCTGCCAGTTAGTTAGCCGAAACGAGCACTCCGTTTCTTCTGCCCGGGGCGAGACAGCACACCAGGAACACCACGGGGCGACAGTGTTTCCCCGCGGTGTACCATAATACATACATAAAACGCCTCCTCCCCGCACGGAGGAAAAGAAAACAGTGCGGGCCGGATGCCACGAGGTCTCGTGACGCGCCCTGCGTCGTTCGTGCACGTCGCCAACCCGCGCCCCGCTGCCGAAAACGGCGAACACAGCCGAGTGGTCTGCGACGAAAATCGCGCGCATGCGGCGCTACACGGCCAGATACCTGCATATCTATGCATTACCTGCATATGCATTCGAAAGAAGAAAGCAAGCAAGAGGACGGATCGGGCTGCCTCCTGCACGACGCCGCTTGCCGCATTCGTAGCACACTCAAGCACGAGCTGTCACTTGCGGCATCCACTGACAATCACAGCACATCACGACGGTCCGCACAGTCTACTGCGGGTTATATATACCAGAGAATCACGAACAGAAGCGATACACGGAAGCCACGACGACAGAATGCGACCCCTTGCGCTGCCGAAATCCGCCACGACCGTCGCCGCCGTCTAGCGGCTGTGGTCGCGGTAGTTTTGGTGGTGGCACACGGCGTTTCTGCGGACAGCCTAAGTATCTACATAGTCGGTTCTTTCTCTCCCGCCCATCTCCAATATCGACCGCGGACAGGCGGCGGTCGTCGGAGTCGCAGGGGCGGTCAGCTGCCCAGGGCGAAGGGCCGCTCGAACCACACAGCGTCGGCGCCTCCAGTTCTTCATCTTCTTCTTCGCTTCCTTCCCGCTGACCGCACGCTAGCCTGCAGAACCGCGCCCGCACACGCACGGGAATGGGGTTCGTCCACTGCCTGGCGTCACGAGATGCCCGAATCTTTGCCACTGTCGCCGTGGTGCCCAGCGCCAGCCGCTAAGCGCACGCGCGGCGAACCCCGCCCCCGCCCGAGCGGCTCCCTCGCTCGCTCGCCGATTCCGAACCCGCGCCGCCGGGCTTCCGGGGGGTTCTCGTCTCGGGTCGATCTTGCAGGTGCGATCTGACATCCTCTCGTGCCCAATAATCCGCCCATCCGTCCCATCGACAGGATTGCACGATGGCAGCGTGCGTCAGCCACGCGGTGTTTTTTCGCCCTCAATCACGGTGCGTGCGTGCGTGCGTGCGTGCGTGCGTGCGCTGAAGTCCGCAACATGTGCAGACTTGTCTGCGTGTGTACTCGCGGCGTCGGCCAGGTCGCCGCCAACTGACAGAGACATATCTACATATCTACACAGATGGATGGATGGCGGGGGGACTCCCCGCAGGCCCCACGGGGCTCGAAGATCGTGGTTCCGTCACTGCCCAGCGCCGCGGGGCTCAAATGGGTCGCGAGACAGCAGCAGCAGCAGCGTTCGAGAAATACAGTGCGTGCTAGATATGTAGCTGACTGCATCGCAGGGCGAGATTCGGCCACGTCTAGATCCGTGGTACATGCCGATAGATAGTGTTCGCTGCGGGCATAGGAGATACCTAGGAGTTTTCCGCCTGAAAAGCCAACCCCCCGACGCTCGCCACTTCCCACCCGAGGCAGCGGCCGCAACTGCAGCCAATGGGCTCGCGCAGGCTGCTCGCCACGTGCGCTCGCCGTTCGTCACATGCAAAGCTCTTGCGTGCCCGAGTCGCCGCCAATCGCCGGGAGTACTCGGACGTATGGACTCCACGTATACATACTTACAGTTTACGGAAACATGTGTCCGCGAGCGAAGTGGGTTGTCGACGGAGCGGGACATTCCGCAGAGGGGGGGGGGGTGTCAAACACGTCAGTAATCGCCGCGGATGTTTTTTTTTTCCCTTTCTCACGTTGCCCGGCGTTTGGATGATGACAGCGCCTGGGCAGCAGCGAGCCAGCCCGCCAGCCCGCAGCCAGCCAGCCCGCCGAGTCCAGTCCAGTCCGGTCCAGTCCGCCAGGCTCGTCGTCCGTAACTCCCTCCCCCCGATTCGATTGTGTCTCGGTACTCGGGGAACAGGTACCGCACTGATGGACGGTGAGGAGTGGCATCGCATTGTCCACGAGACCCCCGCAAAAAAAAAAAGAAGAAGAAAAAAAAAAGCCCGGAAAAGAGACCGGCTGCGACAGGTCGCAGCCTCAGCCTGCCACATGTCGTCCGTTCGTCGTCTGCAGCGTATCGAGAGTACCTATGTACCCAAAAAAACCGGAAAGACGAATAGAAGAGATGACGCAGCCGAGAAAAGAAAAGAAAGTAAAGGAAAGGAAAGGAAAAAGGAAAAGAAAGGAAGAGAGAAAAAAGCAAAGCAGCAGAGAGAGAGGGAAAGCGAAAGCGAGAGTCAGAGAAAAGTCAAAGAGAAAAATCCGCAAGAGCTGCCGTGGCGTCGCCTTTTCCTTCCGTCGGGCCCTGCCCTGAGGGGTGATCGAGTGACGGAGGGTGGACTCTTTCGTGGGGTGGAGCATCCATCAATGTCGACTCGAAAGAAGTCGGAAGTACTTCCACAGGTGATATCTGGATAGATACACGCACTGTCGTTGTGCGGGTGGGCGGTATGTAAGGAACGCGGCGGCGGGTACACGTCATCATTGCTGACCTGCGGGAGGGGGGCGGTATGTAAGGAACGCAGCGACGGGTACACGTCATCATCGCGCGTGTGGGGGGCGGGCGCGGTGGTTGGTCGGCCTGGCGGGTGGTGGTGGGGGGGGCTAGTGTGGTGTGCTCCCATCGAACTACCGACACTCCACCCAACCCTGGCCGGATCGGGAGGGCGCGCAGAGGGCACCCACTCCGCAGCACGGCCGCAGAAGCAAAAACCGGCGCGCGACGAATCACACCGGACGGACCGTCCGCCCCCGTCTCCATCGCCGGTCCTTCGCAGATGTGACGGAATCGATCCACGCGGCTGCCCAAAGCGGCCAGCTGGCCCGCAGGCTGGAGCGCCCGCCGCCGCCCGCGCCGCGATCCGGACGAGCAGCGCGAAAATCGCGAGGCAGCACGCAGCACGCAGCACGCAGCACGCAGCACACAGTCCGAACCCAACGTGGAAACCCCTAACCGCACAAGTTGAGGTCAAGAGCTCGCAGCGCAGCACACGGGGCCAGCGATCGCCGGGGATGGCCGCTACCCGTGCCCAGCGCAGCGCACGAACCGCAGCCCGCGTCGGCCGTCGCACCCGCGCCGATAGCAGTCACGCCAGCCGGGTCTCGTCCGTTCCGTCGCACGGTGCGGAGAGTGTGTGTGCGTGACCAGCCCTGCGCACGCCCCCATCCGGCCGCTTCTCGTCGACGCGGATGGATGCCAAGCCGGCCGAGCGCGAGCACGCCCGCTGCGGCGGAGGGTGTGTCACTCCATCTCGAGCATCTATCGCGCCCGGCTCGCCCAACCATCCTGCGCGCCGCTCCGTCCTCGTCTGACCTGCCCTGCCCTGCCCTGCCCTGCCCGGCCCACCACCACCACCACCACCACCACCACCACCACCACCACCCACCACCACCACCCCCCGCCGTCTGGCCCGGCTCAGCAGGCGTGAGCGTGCATGCTGGCGGTTCCGCCTGCAGGGTTGCGCGGGCGGTCGTCCTTTAATTCCCTCTTTCTCTCAAACGTCTCGACAGTTAAAATCGATAACCTCCCCCTCGATCGCCGATTCTCGCCTCGATCGTAAAACACTAACCTGCCATCCCATTCATCACCGAACGTCCGAAGAAGGCTGCAGACGCTACAGTTGCGACCCTGACCGTCAACCCCGAGCGCTCCTCGATCCCTGCGGCGATTCCGTTTTTTATTTTTGCGATGACCTCCACCGCCCAAGATCCGACTCAGCAGGAACCCTGGGCAGCCGGTGGAGGTGGTGGAGCAGGTGGAGGTGGAGGTGGAGGTGGAGCGGGGGCGGCGGGGGGGCCGGGTGCTGGTGGTGGTGGTGGTGGTGGTGGTGGTGGAGGTGGTGTTGGTGTTGGTGGAGCTGGTGTTGGGGTTTTGGCGGCCGCAGGCGCTGCAGAGGCGTCGGCATCACCGTCGGTGGCGTCGTCGAACGGCATCGCGGACGCCGGCGGCAGTGGCGGCGGCGGCGACGACAGGGCCGGCGAGCGCAGCGTCAGCTCGAGCAGCGGTGGCAGTGGCGGCGAGCGTGGCGGCGGCGGCGGCGGCGGCGGCGGTCGCAAAGCAGCCGCCGCTGCTCCCCAGGATCCGCACAACAACGGCGCCCGCGCGGCGCTGACGAACGAGATCCGGAGCGAGTTCTTCCGGCTGTATGGTGAGTGCGCCCGATCCTTCGATCCCGTCCGTCTCCAGCGTCGTCCATTGTCGTCCATTGTCGTCCATTGTCGTCCATTGCGCGAGCCCGCTCTGCGCCGAAACACGCACTCGCACTCGCTCCCGTTTCCCCGTTCCCGCTTCCCCGTCCCCGTCCCCGTCCCCCCCGTCCTGATGTTTCTGCTGAAAGAAAGGCGGAAACAAAATATAAAAAAAAAAAAAAAAAAATCTCGCCCTGTGCTTTTATTCCCGTTTTTTCTGCTGCTGTGTGCGTGCTCGCTCGCGCGCTGGTTGGCTCTCTGCCTGCGGAACCCCATCTGCAGCCGTCGAGCGAACCGGCTCCGTCCCGCGGCGGCCAGTCGCATGAATCCGCCGTCGTGTGTCCATCGCCAGCACCGTCGGCATCGGCGTCGGCGTCGGCGTTGGCGTCGGCGCTGACGCCCTCCCGCCCCCGCTGCTCGTTTGATCTCGTTCAATCTCGTTTGATCTCGTTTGATCTCGTTTGATCTCGGCTGGCCGCGATTGATCCCGTGTGCCTCGCCGGCCCGCGCAACAGCGGCGGCGCTGCAGAACAACCGACGCTGACGCGCACCCTGCAGAGCAATCCGGCTTCCAGATCCCCGGCCTGTCGGTGCAGAACATCCTCCGCCACAAGGACAAGGACCTCTACTTCGAGGGCCACGACGGGCTCCGCGACTTCTGGAAGCAAACGGCGGCGAGCCGACGGGAGATTCTGCAGCTCGCGCGGGAGGGGAAGATAAGGGTTATACGAGGACCTGTAGGTTTCACTGGCTGCGTTCCGTTCCCCCCCCCCCCCGCGGTGTCGTGGCTCGCTCGCGCGGCGCACCGTTCCTGCCCTGTCCCACGCCGCGATCCTCCGCCGGCTGCCTGCTTTGCCCACTTTGCCCACGCTTCGTGCTGCCTCCGTCATCGACGCCCACACCCGCAGCTGCGGCCCCCCCCCGGCCAGCGCAGCGGTGCCGCAATCGGTGTCGGCCCCGGCGTCTGCCGCCCCCGCGCGCTGCCTGCCCTTCCTGCCCCGCCGCCGCCGTGCGCCCCCCGTCCTCGCTGGAAAAAAAAACCCCACTCCCGGCGAACGGCGGCGTAAGAGCTCGCGTCATCCCCGCTCCCCACGAAACCCCCCCCGC
>Ga0307508_10000352_pt1 | contig 55875 bp, 70 predicted proteins | sample 9_EM_MG_FD_203089 | JGI IMG/M metagenome (GOLD analysis project Ga0307508, IMG submission 203089) | Populus trichocarpa ectomycorrhiza microbial communities from riparian zone in the Pacific Northwest, United States - 9_EM | ecosystem: Host-associated > Plants > Roots > Unclassified | place... | reverse complement strand
GGGGGGGGGGGTTTGTTTTTTTTACCGGTTTCCAAATTTACATTTTTTTTTATACCCCCCCCCCCCCCCCCCCCCCCACCTAGCGCCTTGCGAAATCCCTCAAATCGACCATGAGAATTAGAAATGAAAGCGCTTCATTTAATTTAAGTACACATCTCCTGCATCGGTTCTGCCGGAAATGAAGTGCTTTTGTTCCATTGGTTTTTCTTGGTGGTATCTGCTCCTCCGCCTCTCCCACCCACCAGTGTATCTCTGTATGCACCCAAGTATTTGCTCTGCATATCTATCTATGCCTTCCGTACTCTTGCTGGCATACACACCAATGCGGGGAAAATATTTATTTTATTTTTTATTCGTACGGTAGGCTAGGGAGGTCGTGCCGTGGTGATGTCCCCTCTCAGGGCGCCGTCATTATATTATTGTGTTGTATTGTCTTCGCGGTCCTGGCCGTGCACACTGTCGCTCCTCGGTCACGAATTCTTATGTCCTCCTCTTTGCGACGAGCCGCCACGCGCGGACTCCCCGACACTCTAGGTGCGACTTGTTCGGGCACGACTTGGCTATGTAGGCGCGATAGCACCACCAGGAACGGCTTCCAACAACCAGCCATCGAAGATCTACTATACGTTGAAGTATAGAGCCACCAAGAAGTTAGATGGCACCAAGTGGAATTTCGTTGTCGGCCGCTCGAAGTTCCTTTTCCCGATCACTCATGACGGTTGTCATTGGAGTATTGAGGTTCGGTATCGCTGTGAAGACGCGAAAGAAACCACCGCCACGATGGCTCTGGTTTCCCTTCAACAAGAGCCCAGGCAACCATTATTACCGTACGGTCGTCGGCATCAACAGACGCTGCCATACAAACAGTGAGGCCGAAAAATCTCCTTCGTGAAGGCACCGTCCATTGTGAGGAAGCAGCGACAGTACTCGACTGCGTGGCGGCTCACGCCAGGACAAACAAAGAAGCGATGAAGGCGACGTACACCTTCACGGTCCTCCGTAGCCAATACGGCAGTCGCCCCCTGGATCGGCAGTAAGTATCGCATCGGCGTACATAGGCGGGAAGTTTCGCAAACCGAGCTGCTTGGGGCTGTAGATCATCGCCAAGAGCCGGTTATTTTTTCGCTGCCTCGCAGCCAATTTGAACTCTAGATATGCTTAGGTGCGACAGCTCCTTGGATCATTGCAGATGACTAGGACGGGTGGCGGTGGTGGGAACGAGATATGGTGATAAAATTCGATCCATGGCAACGTGATTGATGATGGGGCCGATGAAGATTTTCGATCCGCCACGCTTGAATTCCTACAGGCACCGCAGCCACCCTTCTCTTTTTCTCTCTTGGCAACCTCTTTTTAATTCCATTTAATTGTGGCGTAGGCACACTATACTTGGGTGGGTACATATTGTGTGCCACTTCAGTAAAACGACGGGTATTGTGTATCCTACCTTTTCTCCTCCTTTCGCTCCCTTTCGCTCTCCTCCTTCTCGTCCCCTAATGCGGAAAGGTCCCTCAGGCGTATGGTCACCGGTTTCATGATATGAACGAGCCACGCTGCCACGCGATCCAGCCTGGCTAGGCATAGATAGCCAGCACTACACGCCACGGGCATGCTTGCGCCCAGCCATTTGCTATCGTTCCGACAAAACCACGTCTGCCCCCCCCCCCCACCGCCTTCCCCCACCATGAATGATGACCTCACGGACGAGAAGGAGGCTCTAAACGCGATCTACTCCTTCGAATGTCTCATCTCGTGCTCCTCGCCAGAGGAGTACATCCTCCAGCCGCCGGCATCCGTCGTTTCTCCGCCGCTGCGGCTGCGGCTGCACATTCCGAAGGGCTACCCAGCCGCACCGCCGACGATAATAGCGAATGGATCCACCGGCGCCGCGCTGGCGAAAGAGGTCCTGGACAGCGTGTTCCGCGAGGGAGAGGTGTGTTTGTATGACCTTGTGGAAGGGCTGCGGGAAGTATTGGGCGGCGAGGAGGAGGAGGGGGAGCAAGTCAACGAGCCCACATCCAAACCCGAAACACCACCGTCGCTGCCGCCAGCACCATCACTGCCACCACCACCGCCGCCGCCTCGCTCCCCCTCCCCGCCTTCCCTCTCAGACCTCACACTAAGCCCATCGGCAGATAGTCCCTCTGACCCGTGGACTGTGGCGCCAGCCATCACCGAAAAGAAATCCGTGTTCATCGCGCGGTGCATCCGCGTGACGGCGGCGACGGAGGCGCACACGCTCGTCTCGGCGCTCGTGGCCGGCGATAGGAAGATACAGAGGGCGACGCACAACATCAGCGCGTTCAGGATCGTGAGGGATAATGGCGGCGTGGTGCAGGATAACGACGACGACGGGGAGACCGCGGCTGGCGGCAGACTGGCCCATCTTCTACAGCTCATGGACGCCAGGGATGTATGTGTCGTCGTCAGTAGGTGGTATGGAGGCGTCAAGTTGGGGCCCGATAGGTTTCGGCTCATCAATACCGCGGCTAGGGAGGCGCTGGTACTAGGCGGCTTCGTCAAGGAGGAGAAGAAAAGGAAAAGCGAGGAGAAGGGCAGACAGAAGAAGGGGAAAGGCAAGAAATGAGGAGGGTTTAAGCCTCTGCTTATCTATAGAGTATTTACTGTAGAATTAAGTATTGCTAGAGGAATCAAAACCCATTGTCTATCATCTACAAGATCTGGTGGTGATATTTGGTGAGTGAAATAGGCCCGCTTCGATTTGCATGTACGAAATGTTATGTTCGACTGGTTTCTGTAGCAGGAGATGGATTGACCTCATCTTTGTGGTGGGTATTTCTCGTGTGCATTACGGGAAAGGGCTTATTTTGGGGCTTGAGTGGTTCTAGGACCACGAAGAAGTCCCCACCAGATAGCAAGCAAAACACGCAAAGTGTAGTGTTGGGGTAATGGAAACTCCCACAGGAGCGGTGCTTCAAGCATCTACGGCGAGCCGAGTTGCATGTGTGGCGCATGGAGGTCTCTTCTCGTAGAGTAGGGGTGCCGACCCATGCTGCACCGTATGTACTGAGGGCACTCGAAGATGCGTGAACGCTGCTGGGCGGAGTTTCGTGTAGCGTTCGTGTCCCTTTGGCTGCCCTCAGTATGTGCTATTCAAACACCTCCTTGTAATCCAAGTATTAACACACGTCCTCTCGAAATCCGGTCATGAGTGGTGTGACCAGTGATGGCTGTGACCAGGAGAGACGTGGAAACTGTTTACCTGCAGGTATGAATGAGGTCTGCTGCCGCCTGTGCTTAGTTCATACCATGATTACTCAATCATTGCTGCGAACCACCGGCTTCACCATCTGACCGTGAAACCGGAAGCCTTCACCACTGCTGTCGTGCGCGTCGCGGGTGGACAGCGACTGCTCCCGTAACTCACTTCCGTCTAAGCTCTATTGCACCTCGGCGAGCCCAAATGTGAAGGTGTTTTCGGACAGGGGTCTGATAGGGCCTTTACAGCTTATGACCTGGCAGGTGGGGACAGCGGGTTAGCCAGGACACTCGCGCTCGGTTACCCAGCACGAGGGACAGGAGAAAACGGAATTCAGGAAAGAGCTATCCGCCACACTAGTACCAGGGTGGGCTGCTTCGTACACAATCAGACGTCGGCCTGGAGGTGTGGCCTATCGCTGACAGAGTGAAGCTGGGTGAGTCCGTCATCGATGACGCTTGATACTGCCAGCAGAATGGCTTGAAAAGCGAATGAATCAAGAAGGGGAATAATTGAATGGGTTTCCCGTACAGCGCCCTTGCCACTATCACCACCAAATCTGTAGCGATGGATTCCGAATCATAATTCATGAAGGGCCTTATAACTTCTGTAATTCTTCTGACCAAGCCGGTACGATTGGACACATCCCATTTCTGCATCGCAAGCACTGAATTTGCACAGTTCTGAGGGGTGGAGAGATGATGGGGTATCGTGAATCGGCCTCCGCCCCGCCTTTTGGGATTTTCTTTTTCACCTAGGTACCACCCTATCTTTCTCTTCCGTGCAACGTTACGATGAATACCGATCGCAAAAGCAAAACCGGTTGACTCCCTTCCGGACTATAAAAAGGCACCTCTCCTCCCTCTCTCCTCCCTTTCTTCTCCACTCCATTCTACTTCTATCATTATATGCTCACGACTCCATGAGTGAGCCCACCGAGACCACAATCGGTCATCAATCCTATCCTACACACACAAAGGCTCTTCCTTTCCTCTTCTCCCCTCTTCCCTTTCTCTCCTCCTTGTCTTGCCCCGCTTTGACCCCCCACATTTCACCTTCACCATCAGCTTGCATGCACAGCTGCACACATCTTCTGCTTCTCGCTGCACTGTCCTGCCTATCCGCCGCTGACTGTCTCACCTTCCACTTCTCATTCCGCCTCACCGGGTGCCCCTTGTATTCCTTCCTCTCCATCATACACCTCCTCCTTTCACTTCTTCCATCACCTCCTTCCCCGTCTATCATCTCTGAACTGCTACCTCCACCTCACCTTCAGATGGGTGGTCATCGTCATTTCCAAGTTACCTACTGGCCGCTGGCCAGCAGCGCTACTGAAGGAAGTGACCGACCAGAAGGATCGTTCCTCTTCCACTTCCTATCTATACTTCGCGCGACTCCATGCGACCTCTGGGTAAGTGATTTCACTGCGTTTGTTAGATTGTTTTATTTTTACTGACGATGGGCAATAACAGCCACTGGACCGTATTCCATCACCTGCTTTCATCTCGCGTGGTCCTTTATCTTCAACCCTAGGGCCTTGATCGCCAACCGATTGAAAAGAAAACCTTCGTTGTGCGGCTTTGGGAAGACCCCAACTCCCCCCGCCACTGTTGGTCATCTTCTATACACCCCGCGGGCCACCTCCCCCACCCCCGAGCTGTCGATCATCTCTATATCTCTTCAGAGATGGGCCCTCTGCGGCCGCCACTGTGGATCATCTTCTATACATCTCCGGGCCGGGCTCTCTCCTCCAGTTAGACCACCTCTGCGCTCCTCGACGATACCTCAACGGTTCACATCCTCCGAAGCCCGACTGTGGATCATCTCCTATGTATCTCCAGCGATGGCCCCGCTACGGCCCCTGCTGTGGGTCATCTTCTATATGCCCCGCCGGGCCACATCCCCCGCCCCCGAGCTGTGAGTCATCTTCTATATAACTTCGACGATGACCCCGCTCCGGCCTCCACGGTGGATCATCTTCTATCTCTTCGGATATGGGCCCTCTCCAGGCCGAGATTCCTCCTTCGGCAGGCCGCCTCCTCTGTGTTTCTCGACGATACCTCGACGGCTCACATCCTTCGCGTCCGACTGTGGATCATCTCCTCTGTATCTTCAGCGACTGCCCCGCTCCGGCCTTTGCGGTGGATCATCTTCTATACACCTCCGGAAATGGGAGCGATCCATCCGCATTAATTCGAAGGGCTGGTTTTTTTTTTATCGCTCTGGCAGGACTCTGGGCTATTGGGTGATGGTGAATGTTTTATTGAGATATAAGAGTTCGGTTGTCTTTGCTTTGAAGGATGGGGTTTAGTTAAGAAGGAGTACTTTATTGAGACACGAATGGAGCTATGGAAATCGGTACTATCTACATACAAAGCACTGCCCGCGAGACGGCGTCGTATCTCTAGTCACGAGACTACAATTGGCGCGTATCAGATAGTTTTTTTTTATCGAAGTGATTATAAGTCATATCATTATCGGCGTCAACACAGAATCCCCCCTCCAGAGGGCATTGCGGCCCCCGCCACAGCCTATGTACATACGCCGTACAATGCAGAGTATGCATACATAACAACAACGCCACTTCCTGTCTGGAACCAATGGTAGATAGTCGGAACATATCCTTCACCACGGACACAGATATTTTATTCGCCGCCCATTTTGCCGCAGCCCAGCATATGCCCCCGCCACAAGGAAACTAGATCGTACATGCGCTGATGTCCGCTCTATTGTGAACGCGTGTGTACATGGTGCTGGCGCCGCCGTCTACGAAATTCTTGACCGCGGTCGGGGGTATGTAAGGAAGCTGTAATCGCAGCTGGGCGATTCGTGCGGCTCCGCATAGTTATACAGTAGTGCACGGTTTGGTTGTGTTGATTTGTGGGCATGGTGAAGGCGCATTGGGGCTTGAAGACGGCTGACTCTACATATGATATATAGGTAGTAAATGCGGGTTCGGATCGGGGTGGGCTGGCTCCGAGCCGCAGCCGTAGCCGTCGTCGTGCAACCAGCGGCTGGTGAGGACTTGGCCATCGTATATACATAACTATTACTAGCGGCTACTTGTGATCGTGCCGGCCGATGCGGATTGGGCGTCCGCCGCTATAGTTATAGTAGACGGGCATGCTCCGCCGCTGATTCGGAGGGCAGAGGTCCACTCCGCTTGGGGTCTGCGTAGGTGCATCGTGTAATTATATGTAACTTAGGTTGCAATTGTTCATGTTGGCCAATACGAGAATTGGCGGTCCAGCGTTATAGACGGCCATGCTCCGCCGCTGACCCAGAGGCCGTAGACATCAACTCTGCTCGGATCCCTGCACGGGGAGTCTCGACATGTGGCAGCACTATTCTCCCTTGGTGCCCTTTTTCCCTCTGACCGCGATGAGGACGGTCTCGAGCTGTTGCGCATGAGGACGGCATGGATGCATATATAGCTTTAGCGGGGACCGCGAGCGGATCGAAATATTCAGTTTTGTTCTCATCCTCGTCTTCCTAAGGCCTCTGGTCGGAGAGGATCTGGTCATCGTATATATGGAGTTTGTAGTTGCAGTTGTTCATGTTGGTCAATACGGGAGTTGGGCGTCCATCGACATAGATTGGCATGCTCGGCGGCTGGTCTGGAGGCTGTAGGCGTCTATATTACCGTAGGAGTCTTAACATGCGGGAGCTCTATACGTGCGTGCTGTCCTTCGTGGCCACGCGCGGGGCGGGCTCTTCGGGCGTTGAATCCCGGAATCGCGGGGGACGGGTATAGTGTATTGTGGTGGACGGCATCGCTCTTTCTTCGTCCTCGTTTTCGCGGTGCCGTCAATGGGGCGATGGGTTCCGTGTGCCCGATGTGGGTGCATGGCGACTAGGTGCGCATAAGATCTCGCCCAGACCGTTGTCCTCTACTCCTCTGGTTGGCTCGTACGAGCCGTCCTCAGGGTAAACCCCCCAGTCTGCTCCGGACGTGCACAGGAAGTCTCCGTCAACTTTCCTCCCCCGTATCGATGCCGCGTTTCCGGGGGAAGTGAAGCAAAATACTGGCGACGGTGGTGAGCGGAATATGTGATTACTGCCGGGAATGAAGTCTCGACGCCCACCCAGTAGTGCGACTACAATCGCAAGTAGGAAAGAAAGGCTAGATGGATCTTTCTGGCGGTCCGGCATTGTTGCCGGTCGCATTCTTGTAGCCGTCATTGCAAGTTGATGCAGACCGGATACAAGGATAGACGAGCCCAGTGATGAAGCGGCGGTATATAATATTTGGCATTGTAAGTGATTGGTTGGTTACGATAGGCTGTTGAGGTCATTTCCGAGTCAATTGGAGGGGATGGGATAGACGATAGGCGGCTCCCATTCATCGCCTTCAGTCCCAAACCGGTTCCGGGGACAATCCGGCGTGTCCCTCCCGGCGTGATGTCCACAGTCGTGTTTGTGTCCAGTATCCATCGATGAGTCGTGTCAAGTTGTAGAGCGGTAGAGGATGGACGGGACGACATCCTTTGAACAGCACTGAGCAAATGTGCCTTGATGTGTCGCTTTCGAGCGTTTCACTCCCTATGATATAGTATTTTCACGGCGGAGGTTTCTTCTGGTTATAGCTGGCGAGTTCGAAAGCGTCGTCTTCGGTGCTGAACCCAGCGGTGCCCTCACTGATGCCCGATACCACTCCCTATACGGTTGCATACTGTACCCTCGTCTAGGAAGCTATCCAGCGCCGGCTTGGCGTCGTGACATCCTGTGATGTAGAGAGGTTGGCCGTCAGTGGCTGTTCGTGTAGGAATGGTATGAAAAGATCAAGCGCTGTACCGCATAGTAGGGATATGTTACGGCCCTCAGGTGGTTATAGCCTTACACGGTCCAAGCAGGTAATGTCATCAGGTGCAATGTGTTGTACGATCCGACTCCCTGCCTACACGGAAAATCCTTCGGAGGATGAAGTTGTAGGAGATGTATCCCGCGAGGCAGTTGTAGAAGCGAGTGCAGTATTGAGAGGATGGTGAAGCCTTGAGACGAGCCGTCGCTATGGTATAGCCTCGGTGAAATATGGGCGAACATGGCGGCGATTTTATTCAACCATATCCTCCGAGTACTCTCCGTATTACTTGAGGAGCCCGGAGGTTTTCTCGTGCGGGTGGCTTCAAGCTTGAAGAGTAAACAAATGCTCCGCTCCGACCATCCGGACGGTCCGTGATGTGACTTCGGTTCCCTATAAGGAAAGAGCACCCACGGCTATAGTTCCGTAGGGATTCTATGGGTGGGAGATGATAGCACTTGATTCCGCCCGGATAATCGGTGAGCAGACCGCGGGATCGGTATACGGAGTCCTTCCAGGGCCCAAGATCGCCGTGTGGAATGGGGACCGTGATGATGTCTCGCAAACTGGCTGTCGATGTTCTTCGCTGGCTCCTAGAGGAGCACCTCGACCGGTTGGCTCGTGGAAAGCAACGATCTTATCGAGCATGGTTCGAATGGCCTGTGACCTCCAGGACGGCTATATAGGTATACTACTGTAGAAGCATGAAGACAACGCACTAGCCACAGACATCATGGGATTGTGGCCGTAACCATCATCCGGAATTCTAGGAGGATTGGAGTCATAGGTACTCGTGTATAAGTTGGTGAGAGTAGGGGAGAATGAGTCGATTCTGAGAAGTGCCGTTCTCAGTGTTTCCCCACCGTGGTCCGGTGTGCTGCAGTGATGACGCTGTGGAATGCCCACCGATGTTGTTGGGCCTTCTATTCGCTGTTGTTTTATCGCCCTTTTTATATCTAGGCCCATCACTCGAACGTTTGCATCTCACGTGATATCCCGAAAACTTTGCCTTCATACGGCTGGTGGATATTGCAAACGAAAAGGAAAAAAAAAAACGACAAACGGAGTACCAGCTGTACCACCGAGTTCTATGATGCAATGGGTCTGTTGGTCTCCCGATTCCAAGCCCTTCGGCAAGGCTATCCTCTTCGGGGACGGTATCTACTGCGCATTTGTTTGAGGCTGTCAAGGCGTGAGAGTCAGAAGGGGGGAATGGAGGCTGACTTGTCACGCTGTCCCCTGCGCGTATGTTGATGTGCCATTGTGACAAACACTGGTTTTCGACAGTGCGCCGTTGCCTGAGTGCAAGGCTGACAGCCATGGTGGAAGAGCAGCGCTCAGGTCGCACACTGAATTCCTCCCAAGTACATATAAATCGGCCAGTCGAAGCCCATATTCCGAGTCGCTATTCACCGATACAACCTTGATATCCAACCACGAATACCAGACCAATCTCTTTCCGACCAAATAAAATTCTCCCCACACCATAGAATAAAAATGCCGCACTACTCCACCTTCCACAATCCTCCCGTCTGGCAGCCGCTCTATGGCCAGTTCTCACGCCGCCCCCCGGCTGTCGTTCAGAGCCACCAGCACCACCACCATCACCAACAGCCGTATCAAACAGCAGTACCGGTCCACTTCTCGTCCTCGTCCCCGTGGCGGGTGGGGGGAGGGGGACGTTGGGAGGAAGAGGTCAGACGGGACGAAAGGCGGCGACTACGGAGGCAGGAGGAATACCGGAGGAGGTTGCAGTTGCAGGATGAGAGGCGCGGGGCCTGGGGGATCGGGCCTGGGGGAGTGAGGCCTTATGATTGTCCGCGTTGGTTTGGCAATGGTCATAGGTGATGGCTCCTCGGTTGGTGAATGAGGGATAGATGTGTCATACATGTAGTGTCTAGAAGGTTTCTTTCTCTTGCTTGGAGGTCTGATATTATTTGTACGGTAGATGTGTGTTCCCGCCTGTTTCGTACTTTTTTTTTTTGCTTTGGATGATGTCGATTGTATCAGCCCCGGTTCTTGCTCTGTAGAGGTCCATATATCATGTCTTGTCGGTGGGTGAATATGCCTTGGCCCTTCTGTTTGCATTGTCCGTATAGAGGCAGGTCAGAATCACGAGTATTGGTAATGTTGGCAGTACCAGTTTCCGTGTATCCCATAATTATTTGTACAACTCCGCCCAATACAAATCCATTTCCTTGCCATCGGTATCTCCGTTATCGTCTTCCTCCACTTTTCCCTTCTTATCGCCAGCGTCTTGCTGCTTCGCCTCCGCTTCCACGGCGCTCTTTATCACCTTGGCTTCACCCTCGGTTTCTGTTTGCGCCTAGCTATTCTCAACCTTGATGTCGCCAATTTCGCCCCCAGCCAACACCTTCGTCTGTGGTTGTTCTCCTTCGCCACTACCTTGACCGCCAGGAGTGACCGCCACCACGTTGCCGTTTTCGTCGACAAATTCGAAGTTGTAGCGACTCAGGAGGTGCGGGATGGCGCTGAGCTGCGGACCGTACCTAGCTGTGTTGTCGTAAAGCTCGAAGAGGGGAACTGCGAGTAGTTTCATGTTCTTGGGAACTGAGAGAACCTCTGTGATATCCTTATTAGCATCTTGAAGTTGCGTTGGCGGTCGGGTGGCGGGGCAAGTTGGTCGGGTGGGTAGATGGAGTAGTACTAGTCCTAGGGAGCTGAATGAAATACAGCTTCTTGCACTCCTTTGGACGCGTCACATGCGCCGGAATGAACGGGTACATGAACGTCTCGAAATTCGGACGCCACCACTGGGCCAGCGTGTCACCAATCTCCCACTCGTCGTTCACCCCCTCGCCGGAAAACTGTGAGCCCACCGGCGCCAGCCTCTCGTTGAGTCTATTCTTGAATCCTTCGAGCTCGCTTTCGTGGTGGTGGAGGTAGTCGCCGGGCCTATGAGTAGGTCAGTTGCCAGCTATACGAAAGGGCTGCGATTTAGAGAGAGTGAGGTACAATTTGAAGAACGCATTGGCAATCTGCAGCATCAGAATATGAGGGTGTGAATGTTCATGGCATACTAATACACCCTCACAAGTCCGACGCATCCCATGCTGCTCGTAGTGGTCCTGTAAACGGTGAAGTCTCGCAAGCACCGACGGATCCTCTTCTGGCTGATTCTCTTTCGTGCCGAACGTGTAGTTGCTCAGGGGATAGAGGCGGATTGTTTTCGGCTGGTTTCCAGAGAAGTTGGTAGGAAGAATCGGACTGCAAAGGTTAGCGGCGAAACGCGACGTAACGCGTGCGCACGCGTGGAAGATATGATTACGGCTTGGAGGACTGCATCGACTGCGGTGTAATCGTACTCATGGTTGCAGTAACAACCGCCTAAGGTTTGTACAGCTGATGGATGATTGTCGGGTGATTGTGCGTATGTTGAATGAGTCGGGCAGATGGGTGGATGGTGTCGCTGTGTCTGGTTGGGTTGAGGTCGAATTAGAGTGAAGGCATTTGCCAAGGCTAGTTAGATATGGGCTGCACTGAAATCTTGGGGACAGGAACACAGCGTCGACCACACTATGCCCCCGCTACAGCAGCTCCCGGTCGCGTCGCGGTTTTCCGACAGCACACCGGAAGAATACATTGACTCTCTCTTCACCTTCTGGTTAGCTGAACCCCTCCTCCAAACCCTTTGTGGCGGCATCCACATCCTCGATTTCTTCACACGCGACTCCGAGTCCACAGATGGTCCCAAGGATATCTACCGTACCGTGCTTCCTGCAGATTGGATCTCATGTTTTGCAACACAGCCACTGGACACAATCCTTGACTTGTTCCTGCGCACGCCGATCGAGGAGTTCACAAGCGATATTCCGGAAACGCTGAAGACTTATATCCGGGAGGTGCGCGAACACATGCTGCAGCGCGGATTCGTGCGTAGGGAGAAGAGCGAGCAGACGATCAAAGCCATTGGACATGGAACCGAGCGCGCTCTCAACGCCGGGATGAAGCCGAAGAAGATACATGAGGTGTGTTCGGCACACCCGGATCAGTACGGCGGGATTCTTATTCTTGAGGTTACGGGGCTTTGTAGGTTGAGAACTTTGCGGCGTACTTGAATGATTTGGTACGGGATGTCCAGACGATGGAGGCCGGGGGAGATTCAATCAGCCATGTCATCGACTATGGCTCTGGTCAGGCATATCTTTCTCGGACAATGGCCAAGAAGTACGGGCACAATGTTGTTGGCATCGAGTCGAGGACGGTCAATATCGACGGCGCAAAGTCGCTGGATATAATGTATGACCGGATCGCGCAGAGGAGGCTGAAGAAGCGGGCACGTGAGTGCGGATATGGCGAGTGTGCCGACGATCACAAGGGGGGAAGCTTGCAGTATGTGCAGGCCTTCATATCAGACGGCAACATTGGCTCGGTGGTCGACGCCATCCACGACATCCCCGGCGACTCAGACCATCCCAAGCCGAAATCCCTCCTTCTAACTTCCCTTCACTCCTGCGGCAACCTTGTCCATCATGCCCTCTCCGCTTTCCGTGACACACCTTCGGTCCGTGCCGTCGCCCTGATCGGTTGTTGCTATAACCTATTGACGGAGAAACGCGGGGCCTCCTTCAAGCCCCCCTACCTCCGCAATCCCCATCCGCGGCTGACCGCAACTGCTACCGCCGGTGACCCCCAGGGCTTTCCCATCTCCGTTGCGCTCACGGAGAAAGACATCCAGCTCAACATCACGGCGCGGTCGATGGCCTGCCAGGCGCCTGCTAACTGGACCACAGAAACCTGTGCTGACTTCTTCGAACGTCACTTCTACCGCGCTGTGCTGCAGCGAATATTTATCGATCGGGGATTAGTGGATCCCCTCAGCACCGAGAGCGAACCCATCATCATTGGCTCCCTCAAGAAGGGGAGCTTCGATTCCTTCTCAGCATACATTGTTGCGGCGGTGAAGAAGCTCGGCTGGGAGGATCGAATCAATGTTACGCTGGGGGAGGCGAACGAATACATACGCAAGTTTGAGCATCGGAAGAAGGAACTCAGCGTGGTTTGGAGCTTGATGGCGTTCTCGGCGGGGATCTGCGAGAGCATCATCGTCGTCGATAGGTGGTTGTTTCTTCGAGAGATGGGATGTCAGAAAGCTTGGGTGGAGGCGGCGTTCGATCATTCGGAGAGTCCGAGGAACTTTGTGGTCGTTGGCATACGCTAGAGATGAACGGATGGGGAGAGAATGCACGGTGCAGTTGGCACTTCCCCAAATTGCGTCTCATCGGTAGATACACACGTCTTATCCCTTTGACCTTAAATCATCTCTGATGATGCGATCCTTTGATGATAACCATGGATCTGACGAACCCATCGCATTGGTAGATGGCGTGAAACCTAAGCGATGAAGCTATGAAAGCACTTCTGTTCCCTCGAGTTCGAGTCAACGAGCATTCTCTGTTCGCAGCATCCTCAGATAATGTGCTACTCGGTCAACCTACGTATTACCTATTTGGTGAACAAAGGCTAGTCCTCTTCTTGACTCTAGAAGCCCGGCCCTGATCGACCGAAGAGCGGTCATTGACCATTCATAGCAGCTGTTCTCCTGTACGACATTCAAAGCCCATCACTACGAAACTGGCTTGAGCAGAGCAAGTATTGAAAGGTCTTGAGTCCAGCAATACGGTAATAGAAGGGGGCCCTATTATAAAAACCCTCCAGCTGCCGCTCTTCCTTCCATTTCCTTTCCTTCGATCATCCACCACCTTCGGGCCACTATTACGGAACTTCCTCGAGCTGCTACAACATCGAACGTCTTCGGCCCAGGTACGTCGCATCTGTCAAACTTCTAGAAAGACCCCTTACCTTTGCCTCAAAAGTCTCCTCAGCTCTACCACCTATCAATGGCGTACGGCTTCCCGTTCACTCTGCCACGAGGCGGTTACGTCCCGCCCGCACCCGCTGGACACGCCGAGGGTGACATCTTGTGGGTTGCGTACTCTGACGGCAGTCTTCGTCCTGTCCTTCGTGGCGACTCCTTCGTGTCCGCATTTCGAGCCTCAAACTGCTCGTCTGGTTCGTCGTCGGCGCCGTCCTCCTCCTCGACGCCCGCTGCCACCAAGGACGTCGAGAAGGCGATCGAAGCCGCCGTTAAAGCCAAGGCCGCCGCAGTCAAGGCTAGGACCGATGCTGACGAAGCGGCGGAGAAGTGGGCGAGAATGATCAAGAAGTCGGACGAGGAGAAGGAAAAGGCATGGTCCCTCTGATGTAACACATGCTATGCGCACAGCACTCTAACGGAAATAATTGTTGCAGAAGGAGCAGGAGAAGGAGAAGCCTGCTACCAGGATCCCAGACGGATGGATCAGCATCTATAAGCATGATGGAGGTTTCTACAAGATCTCATCGCCGAAGCAGTAGGCTCTGCCGCTGATACCTCGCGGCCTTGACCTTTGACCGTTCTTCTGTTGGGGGTTTTTTTTCCCGGGGTGTTGTGACGGGTTCGTTTTCTTGGGGCGGTTTCTTCCTTTGCTTCTAGGACGTTTTTTTCCCTTCTGTTGATGTTCATCTGTCTATCGTCTGCTACTTTGTTTTCTTGTAAGAGGCGGGTGATACTGTTCTCTTGTATGGTTGTGGTTTGTAATTTGAAATTAAAAGTTGTGTTTTTGTTGTCGAACCGGTGTTGTAGTAACTACATACTATACTTATGTAAAAGTATGAACCTGCTTGCTACCATTCAGTCACTCTCTGTTTACTCTACACACAATCGCCCAAGACGCCCCACACATCGAAATGGCAAAGACGTGGATTCGTCTCATCACAATCGTGACAGAACGACTCGGTTTTCGGTGTACATAGCACTTTTTCATTCATCTAAGTAGATATGTACGTATAATCCATCCCCCACACACACTCCGCCGGAAAAAAAAAGATAAATCAACCTGCCACACACAAAGAGCAACAATACAATAAGAAAAAGGATCACACCACCGCCTCTCATTCCATCAGGTCGTAAAAGCGCAAAGGAACGACACTGCAGACGCCCAGTACACAAGCAACGAGAATGTGAATGAGGTAGAAAAAAAACACATCCACCACCGAAAAGACAAGACGAAAGATAAATATTTTAAAGCCACGCCGGACCCCCAAAGGAAAGAAAAAAAAGTTAACCAAAAAAAAGAAAAGCATCACAACCACAGGCCCAAACTACACCCTCGTCAAAGCAGCCAACATGTTGGTAGTATCCCTCTCCTCCTCCTGGAGCACGTTGAGCAGTCCCTGAAGGCGCCTCTTCTCATCGGGAAACAGACCTCGGCGACTCTTCTCCCTCATCTCCTCCATCGCCTCCACGCGCTGCAATCGTACATCGTCGAGTTTATTCTTCAGCGTGATGGCCTCGATGAAGCTATCGAAATCACGTCTCTCGGACCGCTTCTGCCAGATGTACCGCCAGTCAGGCGTTCCGAGATCGCACGACAACTCCTCTGGCGCGCCCAGGAGATCGAATCCCTTAATGTAAGGAGCGAACGGGCTGGGCTTCACGCGCTCGATATAGCACTCCTCGCAGACTTTGAATCCTTCGCAACCCCACCATCGAGGCCTGCTGACGGCGAGCTCGCCTGGGCACGAGGGCGGCTCGTAGACGTGAGGAGCAAGCTGGCTGAGATATCGCTTGACGATTCCGAAGTCACGCCAGGCGGCAGCTTCACCGAGTTCGCGAAGGAGCGTGGTCTGGTATTCGTTCGCAGGGTTGAGGTCGCATTTAATGTTTTCCTCAGCGGCGTACCGACGCTTTTCGAGACGGTTACCGAAGCCTAGGGGACGGATGAATACGTCCGTGCAGCGCTCGCAGAAGCCGAAGCCGTCCAGTGCGGGGTCCTTGAAGACGTTCCAGATCTGACCGGAAGATCCTTCGTAATGACACATCGGGGAGAGTGCGGCGTTTGCGGCCTCCAGCCAGCTGTTGAATTCCTTTTTCTCTGCGGCATGCTGCCAGACGGTGCTGAGTTGGTAACCGCTCATGGCACAGCACCAAGCCTGCTTACGGCCCTGCACGACTAGATCAAACTCCCCACTGAAAACCGTTGGGTAGATGCCGTCCCAGTAACAACAGTCGCAGATGTACAGCGGCATCACTGTCCCCTTCGGCTTCCACCAACGACGGCCCGTATCCTTAATCAGCTTGTCCCCCGGACACGCGGGAACCTTGCGTAGCCTATACTCAATGTCACGCTGGATTTCGTCCCAATTCGACGTTGGCGTATTCAGCAAACGCGCCTCGATGAAGGGCCAAGCAACATGGCAAGAGATTGTGTTTTCGGAAATGGTAGCTTCGAGCGGACCGAAGAAGTTGTGAAATGGAGTTGCCAAGATCACGTCCTGATAGCAAGCCTGACAAGCGATGAACCCACCCCGAGGACTGTTCTTGATCGTATACCACACACCCTTCTTGGCCGATGCATCCATACCAGTACAGGTACCAATCGAAGATCGTCCTGCAGCGTAGCTCTTGAAGATCTCAAAGACATTCTCCTCGATCGTCTTTGGCCAGACATAATTCAAGACGCGGGGCGTGTTGAACGCGCAAAACGTTTTCTGGCCCTCAGCAAGCTTAACTTCGGTGAAGTACTTGATGAAGGCCGTGTCGTATATGTGAAGCTCGTAACACCTCTCGCAAACGTGAAAGTTTGGAATTCCAGGTACTCCGTACCATACACCTCTGGAAACAGGCCGACGCTTTGGGCAAACGGGGATCAGATCGGACAGGTACTCGGATGATGGAGTGGTCGGCCGATGAACCAAGCTCTGAGCAAAGTTGTCTTGGGTAGGAGAGGGTGGTGCGGGATCGCTCAGAGCCGGCGCCTCAAACCGAGAAGCCGCAGGTACCGAGTACTGCGGTTTGGTGCTGTTGGGCTGTGGCTGCGCGTAGCGCGGTGATTCTGGAGCCCTGTTGGGGAGTGAGTGCGCGTAATGTGGCGACTCTGGGGGTGGGGGAGGTTGTCGTGGCGACTGAGTGACACCAGGTGATTTTGATGGTCGCAGATCATCACGGGATTGTGGTCGCTCAGAGTAGGCGTATGGGTTAGCGCGCCTTGGGGCTGTTGATGTTGGACTCGAAAATGTCTGCGATTGACGGGGTGTAGTCTCCGAAGCCTTTGGATAAGATGACTGCGGCGAGTAAGATGACTGCGGCGAGTGAGATGACTGATCCGAACGCCCGGAATAAGGTTGCGGCTGGCGGGGCGCGGATTTAAAATTCGCTGGGTCCGGTTGCATCGAGTAGGGCTGTGACTGACGGGGTGCAGTTTCCGGAGGAGGCGGTGAATACGAGGGCTCCTGATGCATCGAATACGGCTGGGATTGGCGAGGGGGAGTCTCCTGCGGCTTCTCATAACTCGGCTCCCGATGCATGGAATAGGGCTGCGGTTGCCTTGGCGCAGCTTCCGGAGGAGGGGGCGAGTACACTTGCTCCTGGTGCAGGGGGTACGGCTGCGGCTGGCGGGGAGTAGCTTCCTGCAGCTTGTCGTAGCCCAATTCCTTATGCATCGAGTAAGGCTGCGACTGACGGGGCGTAGTTTCCACGGGGATAGCATGCACAGGATCCGGCTGCATCGCATAAGGCTGAGATTGGCGGGGAGCAAGATCCGGCGGCGGTGGCGAGTATTTAGGGTCTTGGTGCATGGAATACGGTTGCGATTGGCGGGGGGCGGCTTCCGGTGGAACATCGTAGCTTGGTTCCCTGTGCATGGAATACGGCTGCGATTGGCGGGGCGCAGTCTCCGGAGGAGGGGACGAGTGGTATTCCGGCGACGAGTGGTATTCCGGCCGAGGGTGCATTGAATATGGCTGCGATTGACGAGGTGCAGTTTCTGGAGTCATGGAGTAAGTCGGTTCAGGCTGCATGGAATATGGCTGGGATTGACGCAGCGGTGTAGCTTGTGTTGAGTAGTCTGGCTCAGGTTGCGTTGGGTAATGCTGAGAGTAGCGTTTGGAGGCGTCCGGCGGCATTGGGTATGGCCGCGATTGGCGAGGAAGCGCAGGAGCCGGATCCGGGGGCACCGAATACTGCTGCTGCGACACGGGTGGCTCAGGTTGCACCGAGTAATGCTGCGACTGACGGGAGCCCGCCTCCGGATGCAGAGAGTAAGGCTGAGGTTTACGGGGCACCGCTTCCGGCGGCATTGGATCCGCGTCGTTGCTGCCACCAGAATACTGCCGGCCATCTCGTTCCATCTCATGTTGATTGGCATAAACGCTGGAACCACCGTATTGCCGCCGCTTACGCTCCAATTCCACAACTGGCGAATGCCGTCCATCGCTTCCTGCATATCCGCCACCTCCATTTCCACCGTGTAACTCGCCCTCGGCATCCGATCCCCGTTTCGCAGTAGCTCCGCCATATTGTCTCCGTTCACGCTCAAGCGGGAACTTTTCTGGAGGAGGCGATGAGGCTGCCGTACTGGTAGTTGCCGAAGAACTAGCGTACGGCGTGCGATCGCGTTCAAGCTGCGGGAGTTGGTCCTGCTCCGGCACGGGAAACGAAGGCACCGGGGGCCGTTTCTTGGACTTGCCTCTCTTGCTCTTCGGAGGCTCCGCCGCTTGAGTGGCGGCATTGGCACTGGCATACGCAGCTGCCTTGGCGATACTTTTCTGAAAATACTTTATGTACTCCTCATCCTCTTCCAGCAACGACTGCGACTCCGACGGCAAGCTCGGCAGCAGAACCGGAGAATTTGCCACGCTCTCAATGTACGGCGGCTTGTACCCCGGCGGTGGAGGAGGGGGAGCAGCGATTGCACGCTTCCTTCCCCGGATGCTCCGATGCTCTACCCTCGAAGTCGGCCTTGTAGAAATGGAAGCCTTGCTCGACGCCCTGCTCCTAGGTTTGCTTTTGCTCCTTCGGCCCACGTACTGCGGTGATGGAGGGCGATCCTCTAGATTCAGGTCGGCCATGTCGGGGATCTGATAATCGAACGCTCCCGGCATGGGCGTGTGCATATCATTTGAACCGAAGTTCGTTTGCAACGGCGATCGAGGATCGGGATAGCCGTTCTGGGGCTGGGGCACCGACAGCGGCGGCAGCGGGGCGGGTGGTGACGAATATGAGTAGTACTGCGGATGCGGCTGTTGCGGATATGGAGACGTCGGAGGATAATCGGGCTGATTGTGCTGCGGCCGCACATCGGCGAAGGCGTACTGAGGGTATTCCACTGGGGTAGGAGGGAACGGAGGGGAATGTTGCCAGTAATTGTAGTGATGCTGGTGTTGGTGCGACATGACGGCTGTTTCTACCGGCTGTGTAGTGACTAAGAAAGAAGGCAACTTTTGGGGAGGGTTGGTTTGAATGCTCGCCCGGTTTCGAAGTTGCGGGTAGGCTCTGTGCAGCGGTGGTAGTGGTGGTATGGAGGATAGATTTCTGTTGCTAGTTGGGTAGTGTGAGTGGAGGATTGGGAAGAGTGGTGTGGGATAGTGGGGCACCTAATCGAGGTGGAGATCTCTCTCACACACCACACTCTCTTCTCTCCGATTCCGTGCGTGTCTGTCTTCTCGTTCTCACTCCGTCTGCATCCACCCGAGCAGCCTTCAGAGCGAGCTTTCGTTAAAGCGTAAGAGAGAAGGCAGAAAACACCTGATGTGGGGGGAGTTTGGGGGGTCACAGAGATCGGGAGGATCGGGTTGGCTGTTGGACTGCGGGGTGTTTGACGGACGGCAGGAGTGTAGACTTGGGGGTATTGAGTGGAACTACTTCCAGGGTGGATTTGGGTGGAGCAGCTTGGGTTTGTGGTGGAGGTGGGAGGTGGTAGGAAGTTTCCTTACGTTACGTTGCGTTAGAGTTTAAAAAAAAAATAGGCCAGGCCGAAAGCAAGGCGAGGTCGCGGGAAAAGCAAGCGTGCGGCGACTTTTTTTTTTTTAACAGGTAGGTGAGGCTTCGGTTTGATCGGGGTTTTCGTTGGTCGCGCTCGGGTTGTTTCGTTGGTTGGGTGGTATGTAGCTGACGGGTAGGTGGGCGTAGTGGTGGAAGGGTGGGAAGGATTGTTTCGTTCGGGGCAGAGGGTGGGTAGTGACGTTGTAGGGACAGCACCGTTCCGCGGGCCAACCGCAAGTCCCTTTGCTGGGGGGTGGGTGTGGTGTTTGACAACAGGCAGGCGGGTGGTGGAAGAGAGTGGGAGATGGAACGGATGACTGGCCGACGAGGGGACGCAGCGACTTGCAACAGCAGCAAGTGACAAGAATGTACAGCGACTCATAGGCGGAGAGACAGAAGCGGAGTCGCCAACGAAAAATCGGCAAGGAATAAATAAATAGATTTTTAATTCTTGCATTAATATAGAATGCTGCGGTTGTTGTTGCTGTTGTGCGCCACGTGACTCGGTCTCCGAGTGGCAGCGGCTTCCGCCTGGTACCGGCCGGTGACTGTGAGGATTCCGAGCGCCGTCGAGCTGTGCCGGGTGAAGAAAAGCACTCACAGCACAACGTGGAATTGGCAGGGCTGCACGCCGTACAGCGATTCGGTCGGAATTCCACTCGTGCACGGCTATCGGGAACCCGAGCGTTGGCAGTCCATCCGTGCGGGTACATAGCTAGATCGATGACGAAGATCCCGGAACCAGAGCTAGATATCTACAGAGGGGTCCCCGGGCAGCAGCTAACATGTAATCAATGGACGTCATGACGGCAACAGCTTCCACCTCGCAGACGTTTATCCCCGCAACCAGAACATATCACCACCATGGCCGCCGGCAGTCCCGCCAAGAAACGAAAGAAGAACCCGTCCAGCTCCAGCTCCGGCTCGCCGTACAAAGGGAAAACCCTGGATCATTTTTTCGCGAAGAAGCCATCACCACTACCACAGCCCGCTGCCTCGCAAGAAGCTGACGGGCCGACACTGACGGATGAGGAGTTTGCCCGGAAATTGGCGAGAGAATGGGGAGAAGAGAATCAGACTGTAGCGGAGAATAGTGGCCTGAGTTCCCATGCGGGACCAAAGCGGCCGAGAAGTAGTTCGCGGGAGAGAGGGGATGCTGGCTCCCCAATGCAAACAGCTGCTGAAAGACCGGAAGAGAAGGAGGACGGAGAGCAAGCGACCTCAGCGGAAGCACCACTGCCCGGCTCCCAAGGAAAGACCGTAGGATCCTTAGTTCTGTCGGAAGGGGTCGGTTCCAAAAACACACAGGTCATCCCTCTGGACAGCGATCCGCTCACCTTCAATCCGGACGACTACCAGCACCTTGTCACGGAGTGGCCAGACGGCCGGGCAACATACGGGCTCCTGACGCGGGCGTTTGTGCTGGTGAATGCCACCAGGTCCCGCATCAAGATAGTAGACACACTGGTGAACATCCTACGGCTTCTGATACGGCTGGATCCTGAGTCACTGCTACCGGCCGTATGGCTCACCACGAATGATATTGGCCCGCCGTACGAGAGCAACGAGCTCGGGGTCGGAAGCTCGACTATTAGCAAGGCGATCATCAAGACGAGCGGGATAACACCGGCCACTCTCAAGAAGCTGTACCATAAACACGGGGACCCTGGTGTGCAGTCACTGTCTTTCCCTTCGCTCTCCAATCCACTCGTTAACACATCACTTGGCAGGCGATGTCGCCTTCTCCGCCAAATCATCGCAGCGCACGTTGGCCATGCGGCGGCCACCCCCATTGACGATCGTCGGCGTGTACAGCACGCTCGTCAAGATAGCCGGCACATCCGGCAAGGGCTCACAAGACATCAAAGAAACTTACGTGAAGCGTCTGCTGGTGGACGCCAGAGGCGAGGAGATCCGATACCTCGTCCGCACGCTGATCCAGCACCTGCGTATCGGCGCCGTCAAGACGACCATGCTCATTGCGCTCGCTCGAGCGTTCACACTCGGGAACTCTGAGGTCCCCAAGGAGAAGGAGAAGCGGCTGGAGGTGTTCTACCGCGCCGAGGAGACGCTCAAACAGTGCTTTGCGCGGCGGCCGAATTACAATGACATTGTTCATGCGCTTCTAGCGGGCAGGGTGGAGGCCCTGCCGACTGTGTGTGGGATGGCGCTACATATTCCTCTCAAGCCGATGCTGGGGAGTATCACGCGGGACCTAGGTGAGATGCTGGTCAAGCTCCAAGGGAGAGAGTTCGCTTGCGAGTATAAATACGACGGACAGAGGGCACAAATCCACTGTGACGAGAACGGCAGGGTTGAGATATTTAGTCGGCATCTGGAACTGATGACGGGTAAGTACCCGGATCTCGTGGCACTGGTTCCGCAGGTGCGGGGCGAGGGTGTCACGAGCTTCATCCTAGAGGGCGAGGTTGTCGCCGTGGATGCAAATACCGGCGAGTTGAAACCGTTCCAAACGCTCGCTGGCAGGGAACGGAAGAACGTGGAGATCGAGAATATCAGCGTCACAGTCTGCCTCTTCGCTTTCGACCTGATGTATATGAACGGCCAGGTCGGTCACTCGATCTATTCTCATCCATGTACTGCGCGGCCAGAAGAGCTTATTGGGATACACAGGAACTCCTCTCCAAGTCCTTCCGCGAGCGGCGCGAGCTGCTGCGAACAGAGTTCACTCAGATACCACGCAAGTTCGTGCTCGTCGAGTCCCTCGACGCCATCTCGACGGATCACGACACTGTGCGGACCTTCTTCGCATCCGCGCTGTCCTCCCGGTGCGAGGGGATAATGGTCAAAGTGCTCGACAACCTTTCTATTCCCGCGCATCCCGTCGATTCGGAAGCATCTAGGAAGCGCGGGGGTCGACGAAAGCCTCTGCTCGCCACGTACGAGCCGGACAAGCGCTTGGAGTCGTGGCTGAAGGTGAAGAGAGACTACACGTCGTCGGGCGACACTTTGGACCTGATCCCGATCGGGGGGTGGCACGGCCAGGGCCGCAAGGCTCAGTGGTGGTCTCCGATCCTGCTGGCGGTGCGGAACCCGACGACGGGCGAGCTCGAGGCGGTGTGCAAGTGCATGTCCGGGTTCACCGACAAGGTCTACGGCGAGATCACGGCGTTCTACGCGCCCGGCAGTGGCAATACGAGCTCCGCAAAGAAGGGATACTACGACAGCGCGCTCACCCCCACCATGTGGTTCGAGCCCCGCGAGGTCTGGGAAATCGCCTTCGCCGATGTCACACTCAGCCCCACGTACACCGCGGCTCGGGGGCTCGTCTCGATGGAGAGAGGGCTGAGTCTCAGGTTTCCGAGGTTTGTACGCAAGAGGACCGACAAGGGCATCGACGAGGCGAGCACGGGGGAATTCTTGGCTGGTGTGTTGTATGTGCCTTGGGATGGCGGGGCGCTAGGCTGACTGGTTGGCAGATCTGTATTGGAAACAAGAGAGGCATGGTGGAGGTATTGGCGGAAATGCGGATGCAATTGGAGAGATTGAAGAGCAGGTGGAGGAGGAGGTGGAGGAGGAGGATATGGCTAGGGAGGATAGTAGCGAACCCGGAGAGCCAGAGGGAGGCGGCGTGCCTCGGGGGGAGGATGCTCTGCCCGAGGAAAGGTAGAAGCTATCATTCTCGGAGGCATTTATTTTCGTCACGATATCCAGAACGATTTCGGGAAGCATTAATCCGGCCTGTTACAGTTGCAGAGCATTCTGCTAGGCAAACAGATGTCATTATAGTGTAAAGCCCAGATGGCGAGATGTATTACGTACCTTCGGCCGTCTGGAACATGGGAGATGGAGGCGGCGGAACGGGTGTTGTGAGTTGGCTCTTGAGTCATGTTGCCGTCGTTCGTTGTTGTGGCTGGTGACTAGTGGTTGAGACGCAGCAGATCTTCGTCCCCCCCCCCCCCAATCGCCTATGTCCCGCGTGATACCCATGAGCCCGTCTCTCGTTGTCCATTCGTGCGCAGTATCCACGTACGACAGAAGTGCATGTACGCCGCCAAGCTGCACTTTTTTTTCCTGCGCCCAGGATGGGCGAGCATGGTTCATGGGGTGCGTATCACGTGCGATGGGATTGAGTGGATGGATTGTCGATCCGGGGATCAAGAGTCACCAGTTACATACATTGTACTTACATGTGTATGTGCTGCGCATATATAGGTACAGCACAAGCTTAAGCAGGCTGGCAGGTATCAAATTGGACACGCAGCACATACATACATACACAGGATGGGGGCGGGGCGTCAGCAGTCATATTTTACGTACATAGGTATGTACTCGTGTCAGTAAGAATGCGCATATGTACCATCACCCAGAACCGGAAGCGTAAATAGAGGGAGGGTACGTATTATCATATGCTCTATATAGCCAGCCGAGAAAATTTTAGCGTCTATAAACTGGCCGGCATGTGAGCCAGCAAATATTCAGTCGGTTTTACCAGCAGACCGGTCCACCCACCAAACAGAAAACTATGTACGTCGGCCGACCCCAATACCTATTGCGGACACCACCTCTCTTTCTCTCAGAGGGGGGCAAATGTGCCGTCGCCAGACCCGCACCCCCCCAGCAAGGGAGGGGGCCAATCCCCTCGCCCCGCTTCGTCACGCAACACCCAGGATCTGTGGCAACAGAGGGTCGGGTGAGAAGAGCGAGAAAGAAAGCGAAAGGTACTGGATAGATCAAATGCTTCTGGAGAAACTCCGCCTGGGCTTCAGTAGGACAATTCACATCTGCTATGTACCTAATATAGCACTGTAGAATGGCAGCAACAATTGTCTCCAATCGCTCGGGGCAGTCTGGTATTTTTTTTCCCCATTTGCTGGCTGGCCCAGTCTACCCACAAAACCAGCCCCCAGGAATTTGCCCGGCAGGCTATGTAGAACATATGTATTGTTATGTCAGCGCAAAGGTTATTCCTTATTCGATCACAGCCCAACCACATCTACTCCTCAAACCGTCCCTTCTTGACCACAAACGCCTCCAGGGCCGCGAGGGCCGCGTACAGTCTGTTCTCCGCCTCCGAAAACACCAGACTCTTTGTCGAGTAGAAGACTTCGTCAGTGACTTCCTCTGGCTTGCGAGGGAGGCAGTGCATGAACTTCCAGTCCTTGTGTGCGCCTCCGCGGCTGGCAAGGTCCATGGACACCTGGAATCCGGCGAATTGCTTCAGCTTCTGGGCTTTCTGCGATTCCTGGCCCATGGACACCCAGGTATCGGTGACGATCACGTTGGCGTTCTTTACCGCTTCCTCGGGGACGCTGCAGGTCTCGATGGCGGCGCCGGAGGTCGAGGCGGCTTCGCGCGAGATGGCGAGCATCCTCTCGTCGACCGGGTATCCGTTGGGGGTTGCGACGGAAACGCTGATCCCGAGCTTTCCGCAGGCGATCATGAGATCGTAGAGGACGTTGTTGGCATCACCGACCCACGCAACCTTGAGGCCCGCCAGCGTCGGGAAGGACTCCGAGAGGGTCAGAATGTCGGTTACGGCTTGGAGCGGGTGGTAGGAGTCGCAGAGGGCGTTGATGACGGGGGCCGTCGACGTCTTGGCGAGCTCGGCGATGTCGGAGTGGGGACCCACACGGGCGACGATACAGGAAACCATCGACGAAATCACCTTCGAGGTGTCGTAAAGGGACTCGTTGACCTGGGGACGGAGATCAGCGACTGCGGATTTCGAGATGGATATTACGGTGGCCGAACCCCGAGTTGGATGTCATCCCGTCCAAGAAACATTGGGTGGCCGCCCATGTACACTACCGCCGCTTCGGTCGACACTCGGGTTCGTGTGGACCGCTTGGAGAACATCAGAGCGACAGTCTTTCCGGCCAGCGTACCCTGCAGCGAAGATGGAATGTTTCCCGACTTGATCGCATGTTTCGCCCTCGATGCCTGACGGACCAGTGTAGAAAGCTCTTTGGGAGTCAGGTCCGCAATGGAGAGGAAGTGTCGCGGTGCCAATGGGGAGGGCGACAGGTTTGCGATGGGGCCGACCGTTGACAACGCGCGAGTCGATGTTAGTGGTCGAGCTGTTGCTGACTTCGAGGCCGCACGGAGAGTTGCCTTGCATAAAGACATTCTTCTTGATTGAGTTGCGGGGGCGGTGCGATGGGGTTGATGCGGGGGCGGTTGAATGTTGCGATGTTTCACGACATATTTTCCCCGATTATCTTGATTGTTTGCAAATGCCGTGATTCGCAGGGCAATCTTGCGTGCGTTGCCCAAATCACAGTGCGAACAAGATTTGATAAGATTAGATAGATGGTTAAGATTAATCCATTTTCGTGGTCTTGTCCGGGGTGAGCGGCGGTGGTGCGGCCCGGCATTCTTTGGTCGGGCGAACAGATCCAGTTGACATTTCCTTGTTTCCGCTGCCCGACGGGCCCGGGGCGCATAGACAGTTGCGAACTGAAGTTCGTTAAGCTTCGACGTCACATGCCACTGAACTCAGCTGGTTGCTCGTGCTCTTTGATGATAACTAAGTAAGTAGATATCAGGCTACGAAGATGTAACCCGGATTAGCCCATTGGATAGTCGTCTTTAGTTAACTAGCGTCTTTCTGGAGAGATCCGCGTGTCTACTCTAGAGTAGATATGCATACCTATCTACATGCCATGTATCTATCTATCCTAGAAGCAGATCTAACTACTTTTCCTGCCAGCGGTTTGACGGGCCACGGTACATACGTATGTACATAATTGAGAATGGCGCTTGCGTTGAGCATCACCAATAACCTTATCGAGCTGCGCAAGTCCCCGAGATACTTTCTGTATGTACCGTCAACGACCATTGGAAGACTACAAATCGATCGACACAGCCAGCTACGTGCAGCCACGTCGCTGTCATCCAAATTCATCCAACACTGGCCCGACGTTCCGTTTCCCGAGCAACCGGGGACTCCCATTCACCTTTCTCATCTGTAGGACGACCGAGAAGTCAAATGGCCCGTCCCCATCGGAAGAAGATGCGACGAGCGGGTATCGTCGGATGCCGGTAAGGCGGTCTGCGGGTCGAGCTCCCGCACGGATTGTGGGGCTCCCAGAGAGAAAGTCGACCGTGATGGACGGCGGCAGCCGCGGTGGAGGTGAAGAAAATGTCGGAACTCGAAACCGTACATCCTCCAAGACCGCATAGTTATCATCTGATTTGTGCCTCATTGGCTGCCTTCGTTCCACGCGAAACGAATCGTGAACGCGGGGAGAGAAACAGGGTCCCTTTTCCTGCCTTTTCACCGACACGGGCCCGAATCTCTGAACGATGGCCTGCGTGCTGTTGGTTAGCTATTCCGTTATAATGCGCTCAGGACACCCCCTCGGCGCAATGCTTGGTCCATACCAATCGCGCGAATCCGAGACCTCGAAACGGCGCAGAAACCACTCGTCGGCGAGAGAGGGATGGACGAGGATGTCTGAACTCTGCCCTGGTAAGAGCATACGTACATACTCCAGGATATCTGGCTATCCCCGTGAGTATGATAGGTGTCACACCCGATGGCAGCGTTCGTTTCGTGGAGCCATCACACAGCCATAAGCGCCATGCCAATGCCCGAAACCAGGAGACTGGCTCGAGGGGGGGCCAAAGCCAGGCACGGCCGACGTGGCTGTCGTTGTCGTCACCACTTCGAGTCTTATACTTCACTACATACGCCCACGCCCAGACAACGCCACCATAGATACTGCTTCTCGCCTTATCGCTCTGCGCCAGAGATAACAACGGGGCAATACCTGCTCCGATATATTGCCACCTCTATCCTATACAGCATTGAATGTAGTCGCACCATAGCTGTCGCTCAAGCTCGACGTTATACCGCCAACTGTAACCTCAACAGCTCCATGAACTGATACCCGGAACAAAGCTTTATCGTACAGGAACAGCAACCCCTCGTCGGGTCCGGATATTGCCACGAGGACCAGCGATTGAAGCCACCGTTCGCGCCACTGGGCGATACCCAGCGCTCATCCCATATCGCCATGTTTTCGCGGACGCCCAGCGTCAAGGCCGTCAGCGTCAAGGCGCCCAGTGTGAAGTCGCAGGACGGAAAGACGTCGAGTATACGGTCTAACCGCTCAAACCATGGAGAAGACCCTTCCTGCGAGCGCACACCTCTGCTTCGATACAACGGGCCCACTGCCGAGTCGCTCACGGCCCTCCTCGCGAACATACAATCTCGTCAAGATCCCTCCGAGCATTCGCCACTCCTCACAACATTAGAGCCTCGATCGTATCAGACAACTCCTTCGCATTCGCGACCGCAAACACCAGAACCCAAAGATCGTAGGCGAGGAATTTGGACCGCAACAGCGCTCGCTGCTCTATGCATCCTGATACTCTCGATTCTCACGCTGAGCTTCATTATTCCTGCTGCCGCTGGGCGGTATGCTCAGGACGCGGTGGCGTTCGATATCAACAGTATTGGTGTCGACTCATTCACCGACAAGGGTGTGAAGCTGGCTGTGCAGGCAAAGATCAATGTCGACGCTCGACGAGTGAAGAGTTGGGGTGTGCGTACACTGGGAAAGATTGGGACATACGTCGTTGGGCATGTGACGGTGAAGGAGTTTGATGTCCGCGCACGTTTACCCGACTACGATAATGCAGTGGTGGGGACGGCTCGGGTCCCTGGGATGACCATTGACATTCGCAATGGACACACAACCAGTCTCAATTTCGTGACGGACACGCAGCCGGGCTCGGTTGATACTATCCGCCTGCTGGCGAACGACTACCTATCCGGGGACTTGAGTTCTATCAAAGTAATGGGAGAGGTGGATCTGAGGATAAGAAAGTGGTTTTTGTCAGTGAATCCGGGCAGGATGACTCGGGAAATCGTCCTGGAAGGTGACTTTTCCCCGAGAGCCCGGTAGAGTCGTGACACAGCTGACGATAATTTCAGACCTCCCAGAGCTTCCCGCTTACGAGGTGACTAGGCTTCATGTCCAAGAGGTGGAGGTTGATCACAAAAGGGCGATTCTAGCCAACGTTTCGGTGGTGATTGAGAACCCGTACCCCTTCGCCTTCAATGTGTCTCCTTTGGGATTCGAAGTCTCTCTTCCCGGATGTAAGAGCGGTTCCCATATCAAGACCGCCAGCGCCACGTCTTCTGGAATCAGCATCAAACCGAAGACCGATATCGTAGTCGACGTGGCAAGCCTCATTCGATCGCTGCCAGTCGACTTAACAACCATCTGCCCCAACAAAAGCCTGTCCCCCATAGATAGGTTCCTTGGGAGTTATCTTCACGGAGAGAACGCGGTTGTGTACGTGGGCGGTGATGGAGTTAACCATGAGGGGAGGGCCCCAGTATGGTTGGTCGAACTACTCCGCAGCGTCACAGTGCCGGTTCCTGTTCCTAGCCATACTTCCGATAACGTCGTCCAGTCCTTCGGGCTCTCACATGTCAATATCAAACTACCTGGTGACTCCGGAGGTGCTGCCCCACTTCTCAGCGCAACAGTGGAGGCTGTGATTGCACTCCCAAAGGGGATGAACCTGCCCATCGACATCACCAAACTCAAGGCGTTGACGGATATTTCCTACCGAGATCACGGGTTCGGCACACTTGACATCAAGGAGTGGATTCCTGCCACTACGGAGCGTATCCCTGGAAAGGACAACCTCCTCAGGGTCAGCGGTGTGGTGACTGATGCACCGCTGGATGTGACCGACTACGACACATTTGGGGAAGTTGCCCGGAAGATCCTATTTGGAGGTGGTAAGGCCATCCAATTAGGGATCAACGGCACGGCAGATGCAGATATTAACACCAGTCTCGGTGAGTTCATTGTGCACAAGATTCCCGCATCTGGGAATATCACCCTCGACGCCCTGCCGGATTTCAGGTCACTCCCGTTTCCAACACTGAATGACATCGTTATCGAAAGTACAACCGAGGACTCGATGAACCTGAAGATTAGTGTGTCTGCGGAGAACCCAATGCCATGGGAGGCGTTCATTCCGTACTCCAATGTCGCTATGAGCTACGGTGGGTATATCATCGGAAACGGAACTATTAAGAATATACACGTTGTTCCGGGAAAGAACGACATCGTCGTCGGTGCGTCTTGGGACCCCAAGCCGTACGGTGGGGAAAAGGGTGTTAAGGCTGGGGAAGAGTTGCTAGGGAACTACATTTCAGGTCCATCATCTCCATTCTCTTAGGAGTTTTACATCCTCTAATACCATTCTCAGGCCTCAACGCAACCCTCACCATCAGCACCCACGCGGGATCCTTCCCACGCCTCCCCGAGCTAGGCCGAGCCCTCTCTTCCTTCCAAATCTCCATCCCCATGCCGCGCATAGGCCAAAGCGACCCCTCTAAGCCACCGGAGCACTTCATAGAATCCGCCACTGTAAGCGCCTGAAGTAGCATCCCCATCGTTTCGAGCCTTGCAGCTAATACGCATTGTAGATGCATCTCCTCTCATCGACCGCAGACTTCTACATCCGCAACCCTCTCCCGTACAACGGAATCGTCATGCATGTTGTAAACGGCTCGGCCTTGTACAACGGCAGCACGCTCGGCACAATCGATTATAGAAATAGGTTTTTGATCAATCCTGGCAACAAGGGCGGGACGATGACACCGAAGCTGCCCGTCAAGTGGGGTCCTGATGGTGTGGGCTATGAGGCGATGAGGAAGGCGCTCGGAGGGCAGCTCAAGATTCATGCGCAGGCTATGACGAAGATTAGTATTGGCAACTTGGTCATGGAAGTGTTTTATAACGCCAGTGAACCTGTCAGTGCTCATGTACGGTTATAAGCAGCGGGGTTCTGTTTGAGGCATGGGTAAGAGCCATGTACGTTTACGAGTTCTGAGTTCCTTTTATGTTGTTTCGGAAGCATTGGAGATGGCGTTTGCGAATTATTTTGCTTGATGTGGGAAAATGAAATAGTATAAGAGGATATGTACCGGTACGGATGTGATCGTCTCATGAATTTACCACATGGCTTGTTCAGTGTGTTGGGCTTCCTGGGGATCCCATCCACCACATCGCACGTCATGCCACAACCCAATTCACCGAATCCAACAAACCGATGTATGCAAGAAACCAATGTCGGAAAAGCGTTTAACCAGGCGGAAGAGCACTAGCATCAACGACATCCTCGGCGCCCTTGGTGTCGAGTTCTTCACTAGCCTTAGCAAGGGGAGTACGGGGAAGCGCCATCAGACCTGGGCCCGAGTCAGAATGTATGCTGGACAGAGCAGGAGAGGGAATGTCGGGGTTGCGCACCAGTTCTGGCGGACTCGAGAATTCCGAAGGGAGAAACCAACTTCAGGAATGCGTCAATACGGGACGGCTTCGCGGCACTATGCATCGAGTGAGAATTCGCCCTTTCAACCAGGTCATTGGTATACAATGGATACATACAGCTCAACGATGCAATTGTTTTCCGAGATATCTGTAACCTTTCCACCGAACTGATGAGTCAGTTCCGTGACCGCGCGCAAGTGCTCGTGCTTGTGTCTCAGCGCCTCCGAGGCTGCCAATTGACTAGGATGGAAGTCCTTCTCCACGAGGGCGACATCGTGGTACTCTCCGTCGGCGGCGATTTCGCGGTGGTGAGCCTGTAGCTCCTTGAAGTACTCCGGTCCGAGGGTCGAGATCTTGGCGAGCAGCAGCTCCCTTTGGATCAACGGGGTGGTGGAGTAATCCAGCACAGCCCAGACAGGAACGAGGTCCTCGAGCTGCCGGCGCGCCTGCTCGACCACGCCGTCGAGGCCCGACAGCACGATGGTCATGCGGGAGAGATCCGGCACCTCGGTGTTGCAGACGACGAGGGAGTCGATGTTGAAGCCTCGGGCAGCCAGGATTCCAGAGACGCGGGACAGCACTCCCGGTTCGTTCTGAACGAGGCAGTTGAGCACGTGGCGCTTTGGCGGGGCCGACGAGGGCAGCGGAGTCTCGTAGAGGATGCTGGAGACAGCCGCCGAGGCGGACCACGCGGGCGTGTCGGATGTGGGGAGCGGCTTCACGCGGCGGTGAAGTGCTTTGTAGGCTAATGCCGAGGTGGAGGAGCTGCTGGCACGCGTGAGACGCGGGACAGCAAGGCGGAGGAGAGTGCGGGGGACGGCCATGGCTGCTGGAGGGGGAAGGCTCCGCAAGCACAGGCAATTGAGATGTGGGGTTGAATTGGACGGGAGTGAGGGTGCGACTTGTAGAAGTAGGATGAACGAGTGAAAGGTGAACCGAAAAAAATAACCCTAGCAACGCCCACCAATACAACCGGTTCCTTTTTGCTCTCCGGTACAAGCGGCGAACGGCAATCCGAACTGTAGGGCGGGAATGTGATAGGCTTTCTAATCTGTAGTCATCGGGGACGTTTGGCTGTTATTTTTCCTTTAAAAACATTTGCCAACAGAGCTTTCTTCCTCACGGAGATAAACTACGTTGGAGTTCATGGTGACAACTCGCTCCTTCCCCACCCAATTGGTTGTGTGTCTTGGCACGCTAGTTAGTCGAGTCATGCCTACAGTTGGTGGCATGCCTAACTTCAGCACTTCATCTTCTCTCTGCGAATTCGAGAGAATCAATCACCTCTTCGGTTGGGAAGTCGAACAGTTTCCCCGCGAAACTGTAATCCAACCACGAATATTCCAGCATTCCACTGCCCCGACTACTCGACAACCAAACCTCTCGCCAAGTCTCACGGAGAAGAAATGACGGACAGCTCCCCCGACCGCCGAAAGCGCAGCAAATGGGACGATGTGCCTAGAGACCCCCGACTCAACCGTGACCGAGAGCATCACTTGCACCGCGGAGATGATCGCGGAGATCGTGGAGATCGTGAACGTTCTTCTGGCCGCTCCCGTTGGGATGACCGCCGCGGTGAAACAGGACATGGACACCGTGAACGTGAGCGTGACCACCCACGCGAAGACCGCCGTTCTCGCTCACCGGCAAGCTCCTCGCGTCGCCGCAGCAGGAGTCCCATCACCATCACTGCTCGCTCGTCTGTTACTCCCTCGGCCGACCCCGTACCCAAGAAGGCTGTAGATCCTGCGGCTGCTGCAGGTTCGTACTACCTCCACTACTCCTACAGTCACTGGCGCTCGTATTGTATTGTGGGTATAGCTAAACTCGTGACAGCTGCTGCCGCTGCAAGAATCAATGCACAAATACAGGCAAAGCGGGGGGTTCAACACGTCGACGTCCCTCCCATTCGTTCGGTGTGTTTTTCGACCCCAATCTCGGTCATATTCCGCTCGGGTAGTGGCTGACTGAACGGGTTGACAGAGCATTGGCAAGTCATCGAGTCCCCCGGCCACCAATACGTTCAACAGTGAGATGTACATCGCGGATGGCGATTACATCAAGGACATCGAAGTCAATGATCTAAGAAACCGGTATACGCTGACGAAAGGTGCAACTCAGAAAATGGTAAAGCTCCTCCGAGTCTTGGACTATACATCATCTTATTTCCCCTCCCCATTCCTATATTTTGGTGGTGGTACTGGTTGTTACTCTTATGTGACATCCAGCTATTTACCTTTCTGCAGTGATGATTTCGTTTGGAGAACTAAAACTTCACCCGCGCAATTACAGATTGCACAAAACCCTTACGTGTCTTTCCGCTGACTTCCATCCGTGCCTATTTAGATCAAAGAAGAAACTGGCGCGGGTACGCTCTTTCTCACCTTTTAATACTTGTTAGGACTTTGTTTGCTCATGCAGTTTTCTTTCAAGATGTGACGACCCGAGGAGCCTACTATCCAGACAAATCCCTGGCGACTCCAGGAGTATGTGTTCATCCATCTGCTTGCTGTGGCTGGTTGCTGATTAATCGTTACAGAACCCCCCACTTTACCTTCATATCACCAGCACCACAAAGGAAGGCCTCGAGAAAGCCGTGGCAAAGATCGAGGAGCTCATGAAGCAGGAGCTTCCCAACCTTGTGGATGAACGTCGATTCCGGAGACGGGAACCGCCGGAGCCGGTGGAGCGAGACGAATACGGCAGGGTTGGCATACCCCTAGTGGAGGCGGCAACATTACATTGCTGACAAAACTGTGTTATAGCGCAAGTGGCCCGAAGAGAGGATACCCGTTGGTTTGGAGCCTATCCCCGGTTTCAACTTGCGCGCATCGGTTGTAGGCCACGGCGGCCAGTATGTCAAACATATTCAACAGGAGACCCGCTGCCGTGTTCAGATCAAGGGCCGTGGTTCCGGCTTCAGGGAACATGGCACTGAGGAGAGCGATGACCCGTTGTACCTCCACGTCACGTGCGTCCATCCGTCTTTCTAACGAGGAACATTACTGACGAGCCACAGTGGCCCCGATCCCGCCGAAGTTCAACGTGCCAAGGAGTTGTGTGAGGATCTGGTCGCTTCCGTTCGACAGCAGTATGAGGATCATAAGTCTCAGCCGCAGCCCACGCGCTTCCCCGGCTATGGCGCTGGTGGCGGTGTCAGTAGCGGCGGCTCCAGCTACGGCCCCGGCCAGCAACAACCGCAACCAGCTGGTGGGTCACCACCGCCTCCCCCACCTCCTCCCACTGGGCAGTCCTCTGCGGCACCGCCTCCTCCTCCGCCTTCAGCCACTTCCCCGGGAGCCGATCCCGCTACAACCGCCGCCACATACAATCCTTACGCTGCATACTATGGCAACGCCGGTGGAGCGGATCCGTATGCCGCATATGGTGGATATGCTGCCTACGTTCAGTACTGTATGTGTTCCTCACTTGTTGCATTGCGTGCATATGTTGACCCAGTTATAGACCAAGCGTACTACGCGCAAGCCCAGCAACCTGGCCCTCCCGGTGCTGCCCCTGGCACCGCGGCTGGACCTCCAGGAACTCAGTATGGCACCGGTCGGCCACCCGGAATGTGATTCGCAGTAACCACACATGTCGCTCCGTGTGTTCACTTCGAGCAGTTAGGAACGGTGTAACCCCCATGTCCTCCCCTCTGTTAATTCGATTTCAATCCGATTCTGTTGTCTTCCCTTTGCCCTTCGAAGCGCCATTTGTCCAAACCATAGCTGCAAAACAAAATAAAACAATCAAACATTGTCCCCCCCCATCATCCATTATCTCCACTCGCGTTCCTCACTTGCCACAGCAGCAGCAGTAAGATGTGATAGCGCATGATTGACCGCGCTCGTTCTCGGCATGGAGGATAACTTCTCTGCCGCCCCTTCGGTGCGTTGCCGCAGCGTATTGCTAGCCAGAAGGAGCGCATTAAGATTCTGTGAGTGTTAGCTAGGTCTGCGCTCTGTTATTTGGGTGCTTCAGCTAGTGGAATGGAACGGGATGTGTGAGGGGGGCGAACTTTGGTAGTCGAATTGACGGTCGCATCGATGTTTGTGGTGGTCTGAAGGGGCGGAAGCGTGGTGAGCGGGAGTTGGAGGTTTATGGATTTGGCGGCGGGTTGCGACGACATGCTCGCGAGTGTGGTTGATGGAGGCTGCTGGAGACGGTGATGATGGTGATTTGTTGTGGGGCTGGGAATGAGGAACGCGTCGGTGCAGATTGATGTTCGCATCGGGGCACGTGAATGGGCAGTTGGACGAGTGATATACTATGTAGATGTCGGAGTTTTTTTTTTTTTTTTTTTTTGTTTATTCATTGCTCAAATGCAGCCTAAATAAGTACTTACTTCTTACTTGTTTGGACTATGGCGAGATATACACACACCGTTTCCCATCAACTCCGCCCTGGCCTGTCCCGAAGAGATAAGAAACGCAATAAGGGAAGAAAAAAACATAGGAAAAAAACAAAAAGGACGAAAAAGAAACCCGAAGAAAAATCGTCACTACCCCCTCCTCCTCATTTTCCTCTTCCACCGTTGACAGGACAGCAAAGAGTGCAGGGAGGAATCTAGGTCTTCTGCCACCTCTGCCCCCATCTCCGCGTCCCTGCGCCTCGTCTCATCCCTTTCCTCCCTCTCCTGCAGCTCCCATTCTGATACTTCCTTCGTCCTCCTCCACCGGGTCTGGAGCTCTCCTTCCCACCCCGAATGCCGGAATTAGACGGCATGAGGAATAGCGATTCCTTCTACAGGAAATGCTCCCACTCTATCGCGGTCTTGCACTCGGGTTTTCAACTCTCGGGCTCTAGCCGGTCATAATAGGTTCCACCCTCTTTCCCAAATTCATGAATTCTAGCCAGTCCTAACAATTATCAATCATAACCTCAAAAAGAAGCTCTATGTATCAAAATTACAACCCATAAAACTCCCAGCCAGTAGTGTGTATACAGTTGGCGCACGGAGCGTACCGCATGTCAAAAAAAAAGTGAGCATCCGCTGAAGGTATCGCCGAACAACCGCATCAGTCCTTCTTAATGACCTCGGCCATACCCTCCAGCTCTCCCTCTGTCCATTGAGCTTCCACCTTCCTCCGCTGGTCCCTCTTAACACGCGACCACAAGCTAACATTGGGATCGGTGATGAACTGGAAAATGACATATGACCAGCTCTTGTGTGTCGGTAAGGGCTCATAAAACTCCTTTGCGATCTCGCGGAGCTTGGGGAGACGGGTCCACGGGATGGCCGGGAAGTCGTGGTGCTCGTTGTGCAGGCCGACGTTGTAGGTGAAGAAGTTCAGTGTGCCGTAGTAACTGTATGTCTCTGGGGCGGCGATGGCGGAGGGTGCGGACTGAGGTGCGGGGGTATGTTGCTCAAAGACGTACTGACGCATGTTAGCGGGGGGTTATTGAGGGTGGAGCGCGTAGGGGACAAACATGTTCACTAATGAAATGGCCAGCGGTTGGGTGCAGACTACCGGCAAGGAAGCTACTGGCCAGAAAGTAGATCATTGAGTGCCAACCGAAGTAGTTTACCATCAGGCAGTCGAAGGCGATTTGGGTTGCAAGATTGAGGCCATGGATGTGCGTGAAAGGGAGCTGGAAGATTGCCATCGGCCGCAGGGCGTAGAAAAGGATCTGGAAAGTACAGAAGAAGGCCTTTCCCGCGATGCTGTCCAGGAACACAGCCTCGAGCCGGGTGGGAAGATCAGTGTCGAGTCCTTCGACTCCGAGGGATTTGTGGTGAATCAGGTGGTATGGCTGCATAAACCGTTAGTCGTGTGCTACGGATGAGTGGACATGGGGACTGACTCGGAAAGCCGCGCTGTAGGGGATACCAATGGGAAGGTTCGCGAATATGGCTAGCAGCCGATTGCAGATTGGCTTGCGGAATGCTAGGTTATGGGAGATCTCGTGAATAGCAAGGAACAGGTTTTGGTTGGAAGTAGCGCCGATGAAGTATGCGGTCAGGAAGAACGGCCAACTGAGGACCGGCGTGTTCCGCAGCAGGATCGCGCAGGTGACTTGGATCGAGACCACAAGGAGGACCGTCCATTTCGTCAATGGCTCCGGTCCGCAGAGTTTGGTTACCTGTTGACACAAGTCAGTTGGAGCGCCGCGATCACGATGGGAGAGTTCGTACTTCTGGGTGCGCCTTGATGATCTGGTGTCTTCGTGTCCGGTGAGGCTCTTCTTGGTATGTCTGCGCAACAAGTCAGCCAGCCAGCAAATCCAACGCACAATCCAGAGGAAGTATCATACCCAGAGCCAATCTTGTGTTTTCTCGTTTCCGGCCGCATCGGTAGGGAGCTCAAAGGGCTTGTTCGCAGCCGCAGCTGTTTTGACGTTGGATTCTACAGTAGACATTCACGCAATAGGCAAAAAGGGGTATATATCGAAAACGAGTGTGAAGGTGGGTAAAGAGGAACGAGGGACAGGGTGGTGAGTACGAGCAAAGGGCAGGCACACTCAATTATGTAGAAACAAGTCTGCCCAGAAGTCGCCGCTAGAGAGAAAAAAAAAGATCGAACGGATTGTGGGATGAGCAACAGGAGATTTTCCTTATGGCTGCTTCTTCTGTAATTCACCTTCTCATGCTCGTGAACCCTGCAGGTTCCTGGCGCTGGAATTAAGCTTAGTGGGGACGTGGCTGTGTTGACAGCGGTTCAAGCTGGGGGGTGGCACTCAGGGTGACTTTGTGGCGGTGCCGGTTTGCAGTCTACTACGGGTGAGTACATCTAGGGCTGGCATAAAGCGTAAGATAGATGATGCTAGCGTGCCTCAAACAAACACAGTCCCGCCGCCCAACAGCAACACCAAAGCTATCACTACCCATCTTACAATCCATCGACTCCCGCCGCCCACCGCTACTACAACCCGCAATCTAACCTCCTCGCCGAATACCCGCACTACACTACGGCCATGGCCCCCGATCCGGAGCGCGAGCAAGCGCTGGCCGATTACAAGCAGAAGGTAGCAATGAGACCCCGCCGACGTGCATTTCTAGGGCACATCTAACCATTCATACAGCTTCTAGAGCACAGGGAATGGGATGCAAAGCTCAAGGAACTACGGATGGAGATCAAGGAGCTCACCAAAGATTTCGATCATACTGAGGACAACATCAAAGCACTACAGAGTGTGGGCCAGATCATCGGCGAGGTGCTGAAGCAGCTGGACGACGAGCGGTGTATGTCTCTCCCGTAATCCCCGTTTCTACTGAGCCTCTGCTGACCTCTACAGTCATCGTAAAAGGTATCCGCGCTCGTGCACCCGCCGCCCACCCCCCACTCGCCGCAGGTAACTGACGCCCAACCTATTACAGCCTCTTCCGGTCCCCGCTATGTGGTCGGTTGCCGCTCCAAGGTCGACAAAGCGAAGTTAAAACAGGGAGTACGGGTGGCGCTGGACATGACGACACTGACAATCATGCGGATGTTACCACGCGAGGTCGATCCGCTCGTTTACAACATGTCGCTCGAGGACCCGGGACAGGTGTCGTTCGGCGGTATCGGTGGTCTCAACGATCAGATCCGTGAGCTGCGAGAAGTCATCGAACTTCCGCTCAAGAACCCGGAGCTATTTATGCGAATCGGAATCAAACCACCAAAGGGAGTATTGCTTTACGGGCCTCCAGGAACCGGAAAGACACTGCTGGCAAGAGCCGTTGCAAGCGGACTGGAGACCAACTTTCTTAAAGGTTCGTTCTTTTCCAAGAGTCACCAACCCGAGGATGAAGACGCTTACGTTACTTTCCACAGTTGTCTCCTCTGCCATCGTCGACAAGTACATCGGTGAGAGTGCGCGGCTGATCCGTGAGATGTTCGGGTACGCCAAAGAACACGAGCCATGTATCATCTTCATGGACGAAATCGACGCTATTGGGGGACGACGTTTCAGCGAGGGCACGTCCGCTGACCGCGAGATCCAACGCACGCTTATGGAGCTGCTGAACCAACTCGACGGCTTCGACTACCTCGGCAAGACCAAAATCATCATGGCCACCAATCGACCCGACACTCTCGATCCTGCGCTACTACGAGCCGGTCGTCTCGACCGGAAGATCGAGATCCCGCTTCCAAACGAAGTTGGTCGCATGGAGATCCTCAAGATCCACGCGGCGACCGTGGCGAAGGAGGGTGAGATCGATTACGAAAGCGTCGTCAAGATGAGTGACCAGCTCAACGGTGCCGATCTGCGCAATGTTGTGACGGAAGCGGGATTCTTTGCGATCCGTGACGAGCGCGAGGCTATCAACCAGGACGACATGATGAAGGCCGTGCGTAAGGTTGCGGAGATGAAGAAGCTCGAAGGAAAGCTGGAATACCAGAAGTTGTAGATTTGGGGGCTAAACGTTTGGCTTGGGGTATTGTATGCTTCTTACACTACTGCTGTTCTCGGAGAATGAAAGCATGCGATGCTGCTGGGACTGTTGACAAGACTCCATGACTTCGTTCTGGTTTGGCAAGAGTATGCCTGGCAGACCGTACATAAGTGATGACAAATATACTCTATCTACCAGCCAATTTATATACTTTCCATATCCCAGGTACATTGCAGCTGCGAGCAAGGTTCCGAGTACTCGGGAGGCCAGGAACAAAAAAAGCATATAATTTGCCCAAGAAAACCCATTTTCACCTCAAAATCGTAGTTTAGCAGACGTAGTTACATAAGTACATACACATAACCCGCAAACCACCCCCCTATCCATCCCATCGGAACGGTACAATTTGGTACAAAATCCGCGAAATACGGCACCAAACCTAACCAAAAAAAAAAGAAGCAAACTCCTCCCATTCCTTTAAGCAGCAGCAGCTTCCTCATACCGAGCGACATGGGTGGCGATTGCGCGTCCAGACGGATCCGTCTGGCTGGACCACTTCGGTGTCCACCTCATCACTGTCTCGGCACACTGCGAAGGGAACTGCTCGTCGAACATGAGACGGTACCAGTATGCCTCCTTCGTGTCGGGAATGTCGGTGCCCCACTCGGGCTTGGGGTTCGCGAGCTGCTCATCCGTGATTTGCGCGGCGGCGGTGTCCTAGGTTTTTGTCGGTCGTGTTAGTGGTGAAGAGGAGAGGAGAGGACTTAGTAGGGAGAGGAGATTGTAGCGGAGGAAATTGTAGGGGGTGGGGAGTACCTTGAGGATATCGATCCATCCATATCCGACACCATCAGAAAACTGCTCCTTCTGGCGCCACAGGATCTCGTTGGGGAGGTAGGGCTTCACATCGGGCTCGTCCGAGGTGTCGAAGGCCTTGCGGAGGATGTACTTCTCGATGCGGCCCTGGTCGCATTTGATGAGCTTCTCAGCCGGGTCGATGTTCATGGAGACCTCAAGGAACTCCTTGTCAAGGAAAGGCACACGGGCCTCAACGCCCCAGGCGGAGGTGGACTTGTTGGCACGGAGGCAGTCCGATAGATGCAGGTTCTTGACGCGGCTGAGGGTCTCGGCGTGGAATTCCTCCTTGGTGGGGGCATTGACGAAATAGAGGTAGCCACCGTAGACCTCATCGGAGCCTTCGCCCGAGAGGACCATCTTTACGCCCTGCGCCTTGATCTTCCGCGAGAGGAGGTACATGGGGGTGGATGCGCGGATGGTGGTCACGTCGTAAGTCTCGAGGTGGTAGATCACATCGCGCAGGGAGTCGAGGCCTTCCTGGAGAGTGAAGTTGAATTCGTGGTGGACGGTTCCAAGGTATTCGGCTACCTTGCGGGCGGCGACGGTGTCGGGGGAGTTGACCAGGCCGATGGAGAAGGAGTGGAGCTCCGGGAGGGCAGTGATGGTGGTGAGCTCATCATCGCTGTCGTCGATACCGACGAGATCGTGCTGGAGTGCCAGACCGAGGTGGCCGTTGGCACTTCCGTTCGTGGCGAGGGTGCCGCTGGCGCGGGCCCGAGCCGTCTCTCGGGCGGCAATGGAGGCGATCAAACTCGAGTCGAGACCACCGGAGAGGAGGACTCCGTAGGGAACCTCGGCCATGAGACGCTTGCGGACGGCCTTCTCGAGGGTGGTGCGGATCTTCATGTAATCGACGGGGCTGGTGGGGACATGGCTGGGCTGCAGCCAGGTCGGCTCGAAATATCGTGTCGTCTTACCAGTAGCGGAGTCGTAGATGTGGCCGGGAGGGAAGGAGATGATCTTGTCGCACACCGGATGCAGACATTTCAACTCGGACGCGAAGTACACGGCGCCGGGGGTCTTGGACGAGAAGCCCTGGTAGAAACTGGTGATTCCAATAGGATCACGGGCGGCGATCACCCGGTCCTTCTCCTTGTCGTAGAGGACGAAGGAGAACATTCCGTCGAGGAATTTGGGAGTGTTGATATCATGTTCTGCGTACTGTTCAAATCATTAGCCCTTCCGTTTCAATCACCGGTATATGCCGTCTAGCTAGTAGTACCAAGTGCAAGATGACTTCGCAGTCAGAGTGGGTCTTAAACTTGGGCGTGCCCTTAAGCTTCTTGCGCAGGATTCTGTGGTTGTAGATCTCGCCGTTGACGGCCAGGAAGACGGTGCCTGCCTCGTTGACCAAGGGCTGCGCACCGGAGTCTGTAATCAGCAGGTTAGATAAGGGCGCGGACGAAGCGGCAGTGGTTTGAGTGCGGTACCAATTCCGACGATAGACAGACGCTCGTGCGTCAAAACTGTTTGGAATGTCAATTTTCCATCTTGCACGTTTTGAGAGCACGGGAAGGTGAGGGGGGGGACAAACTGGTATCTTTGGCAATGATGTTTCCACCTAGTTACCAATTGCGGTCAGAACGGGGCTATCTCTTTTTTTATTTTCGCTGTAGATAAGGTATCATAAGACTCACTCCAGTCCGGACCACGGTGACGGATTCTTCAGGAGCAACAAGTCAGTCAACGCGCAGAAACAAAGCGAAAACACCAGAGGATCCCGTTTACTTACGCCTTTGCCAGCTGCAGAGCTTGAGGCTTGAATTTCCGCACTTCGGGGTGCTTGTGGCAGGCGAAGATTCCTTTTCAGCGGGCGCCATTATCAGCGAACAATAATTCTAGCGGAGTAGAGATATGAGGAACAAAGGGCCGCCACCAGGCCACACGACATACCACACATATCTGCTGCAATTGACTCGCCGTGTACGGAAAGGAATTCTCAGGCCAGGAGTTGTCAGAGGGGGGGGTATGTAAAGACGCTGATACGGTGACGGCGGAGGGGGGATGAACGGCGGACTGGAGATGTGAAGCGGATGATGGGATTTTGAAAGGCGAGCTTTGAGCTGGTTATATGCTGGTTTGCACGAGAGAAGAGAACCAAAATTTTGGCTCGCTTGGTGACCCAGGTCTATCTCCTCCACCTACCCCACCATGGCCTTCCGCCCTACATACAATCAAAGGATAAATCCAAATCCACCACCAACCAACGGTCCCAGAGATATCGGCATCCATGATGCGGGTTTCCCTCCCCCGAATCCCGCCCTTCCCTCATCGCAACGTGCGTCATTCCTGTTGCTTTCTTTTTTTCTTTCTATCTGGGATACCGTTAGTGATCCGAATTACTTACGATGATTTTGAGATCTTCCATGCGGTCACAAGGTCCACGGGTCGTCCACGGGGACAGTGAAACATGCGGCGTCTTTATCGTAGCAATAGATAGAAAGAGTTGGATTCAGGCTCAGTCATTCTAACTGATCACCTACGACATGCTGCAGCGAATGCGGAGTACCTTACACACACACTATGGGCAGGTAGGGACCTGCCCACACGGACTGGAGACGTTCCGAATTGACCACCGCTGCTATTTGCCCAAGTGGTGAGGCCCACGTGCTCCAGAGTGGAGGGAGAGCCATTGCGCTATGGCGGTCACGGGCGGGGGAGAGGCCTCCGAGGAAACCACCGGGACCCAACACGATCAACCAACATGTCTTGCCTGCGATGAACGCCGACTACCAGCACCATCCCGGTCGTCATTGCGATCGTCACACGCCGACGCCAGCGAGAGATCGTCTCCGCCGTGCCACCTCAATTGGAGCATCATTGTCTTCGATCCCGTGCATCCGCCATCCCTGCCGCAGACGAATTCGGAATTTGGGCGAGTTTGCTTTGTGGGGTGCATAAGACTCGGCAGCCATCGAAATGCTGGTTGGGCCCATTCTCCAACGGCTGCCTGCAGCAAAATGCGATGCGGTCGTCCCTTACTTTTCCCTTCATGGTTTCTTTTTGGGCTGCCGTCCTGTCAGTCCAAGGAGGTTTGGTGGCTTCCGATGGCGATGGCGGTCAAGTTTCAACTCTGGTGAACAGAAGCTGGCACCGCGCTTCTCTTCGTGTTTGACGTCCGGCCAATGGATGGGTTGTCATCGTTTCCTCTTTTCCGGTGGCAGCAAGCATCGAGACCAATCCTGGCGGCAAGATTAGTCCAAGGCCGCAGCATCGACGGACTGCTTACTCAGTAGACCCACGGTTTTCGCCTCGCAGTGTGGGGGTTTCCGTTTGCCGCCATCCATTGCTTGTGCCCTTGCCACAAGGCGTGTCAATGTGGGGGGGGAGTAAGAGAGGAGAGGGGAAGCTGAGGGGGGACGGACGGGAAAAGGCAGCTATCCTGGATAGGAGCACAGCCCGCCGAAGATGCTGATGTCGATTCGCCGTCTTTCCCTTCTTTCCACGTTCGTCCTGAGACCATCGAGATTGTGATGGCAGGAATGAATGCAGTCGCCGTTATGCATCCGATCGTAGTTGTGGCCGGCCGCCCACGGCTATTCGCGCCCACCCGTGTATGTATCTCTCTCCCGGCCACGGGCTGGAGAATGCGTGGGGATCACCGGGCACCTCGACGTGCCGCCGTTGCCGCCGGAGAGCGGAGTGCCTATGCCGTACATACATACCTGCTTGGTGCCGCCGTTGTCTCAGTACTGCTTCAGGAATCACAACTTCCGATTTGGGTTTTGATGCCTTCAGGTTGCCGTGCAGATCGCTCGGAGTTACACCAAAACACATCGCCATCGAGGATTCGAGACTGCAAACATCTAAAAAAATTCTGCTGTGGTATCTATACTACCATGGAATTATGTATACGCGTGCTGATGCCTACATACGTCATTCCGCGACCGCTTTGCAGCCTCGCCGGCGAAGCGGAGAGGTCGGAAGTGTTCTGAACGACTTCTTCACTACGTTTCCATAACTATTATGCCTGGCGAGGTCTACGAATCGACCTCTGATTCCTTCCTGTGTCCTGTGAATAGGATGGACGCTCAGTGTACTCCCTTGAACCCAACAGACAAGAGCTTTGGAACGAATGGGGGCATTTCACGATGGCTCTGATTCTTCTTGTGAACCCCGGCGACCACCCAACAGCAGGTGCGTACGATATCTCGCCCGTGCCGCATGCGACTGGAACTGGATTCCTGACGATGTTCGATCTGGAGGGTAGTTAGTTGAACTGATGCATGGACGTCCGAAATCGCCTGGCCGCCGTGCTGCTGCTGTCTCCCCCACCAGACCCTCCGTTTCTCAATCGTGGCGTTTCGCCCGAGGCCGGCCAATACCGCAGATGCTCAGTGAATAATCCAATTGCTCAAAACTGCAACGATCCTTCAACCTTCGCTCTTGCTCTCTGCTTCTTTTTACCGGCTTTTACCCCCCATAGACCCCTCCCGGCACCAAAATATCCAGCGTGGGCCCCTCTATCCACGATTTTTTATATATCAATACTTGCATTCGACCCAGTGAGTTCATGATTATTTTTTTGTCCAATTTCTTTTCTTTCCTTTGCTAATTTTTTAAGCCAGCCTCTGGTAGGTTTATTTAGACTAATACTTGCTATGTATCTGACCAAAGATAGTTGTGGGTTTAACGTTCCACTTCGTCGAGTGAGGTTTTGATGCAGAATTCTACGCATGGATTTTAATGTCTTCAATTGACAGCAATTTTCCTCCAGAAGATACTATAGACCCCTATCTAACTAGGGAATCCTCTATCCAAAGAGAAGTTAGAGGGCGTGGGACTTTCCTTATATGTACGTACTTATACTGAAGTCGCCGAAGAGCGGCGGATATTGACACAGAGAGCATTTTAGACACTTTTCAATGTACATATGTATATGGACCAAATATCTTTGAACCTGCGAACGCCACACACAAAGGAGGAACGCGGCCTCCCCACCATTGATATGGTGGTCAGATTTTTGCAATAAGGGGTTGCGAAAACATTTTTTATGGCATCAGAAAGCCACCCAACAGACGGCAGCCGCAACGTTGCGCTCCGTGGGCTCACGCTTTAGCTACTGCTCCGTGAATCGCCGAATAGGACCGGACGATACAAGCAGATACAAGCAGTAGCACCAAGACCCGGATACACGATGGTCAGTTTTTTCCCCGTGGATTTGACGGCACCACCTGCTCCTACATACATACATCCGTGCCAGGACACGGGCGTACCATGTGGCCATGCGGTATGTAGCAATCATCCATACCCAAGACGCTTTTTCGGTTGAAACCTATGGTTGGGGACGCCTTGAACCGACTGGTCCTGGACATTCGTGGGGGGGGGGGGGATTAATAATTCAATTAATTCCCAATGAGGAAAATGTTGCCGTTTACTTATTTATTTATTTTTTATGCCAGTCAACAGAGTACAGGCGCCCGAAAGCTGTCCGTCAAGCAGTTCCTTCGCGCCCGCCCACACACGGTTCCCGTCCACCTCCCAGCCCGCGAACTCATTCCGTACAGCTCAATGACCAAGTGCAGCTCATAGCTTTTCACGCCTCTGTTTACAGGTAACTCGTACTTGGCTATCTGCACGTCACTTGCGCTCATAACGCAGTCAGTTCTACACCAAATCACACGCGGAGAGGCACGTTGGGACCGCGACTGCACACTCGTTCGATCCGTAGGCCAATCTTGAAAACAAATGCTGCGCCCGGTCAATTCTAGCTCATCAATAGTATTTCCGTATGAAGAAAGGAGGATGCAAGAGGAACTCGAGAGTGCTCATCAAGAGGTAATTTTTTATCCCAAATTTCACTGTGAACTCAATTTCATTGAGTACTTTTGGTGTTCAGTGAAACGGTAGTAACCATCAACTGTGATGTATGCGAACGTTGTGTGCCTGCATGAATGGAGCATACATACGTTATCTACGGAGAAGGCGTATAGAACAAAATGGTAGTTAATTACCATATTAAGATATTATGTAATATTAATCTGCACTAATACGTCCCAAAATGGCAAAATTGTGGCTTAGCGCGCGGGACATTCCCAACCTTCCCCACCAAAATGATTTATTTTTGAACCCCTAAGTAAAATCAACCACGCCCCCTAAAATTAATCGGAGAATTTGAAAAAACCAATTCTTCACTTTCTCTATCACCTCAAAAGAGCGTTTATTCACTTTAATGTTGGTGGTGGAGGCTTACTTTTGGGTCGGTTACTGACGTCCCCAACCATACCAACCCGACATGGCGCCGCTCAATTCCGAGTGCCCTGCATATGTAGATAAAAGGTTGACCAAGCTAGATCCAAAAATGTAGGCAGCCGCACAGACACATAGATAGGAATAAAATTTGTTTTGTTGTGAAGATTTACCCCATCTACTTCAGACAACAAACTTGGTTGTGAAGTTTTGTGTAAGCAGCGTGGATAGAAGGGTCCATGCTGGATATTTCGGTGCTGGGGGGGGGGGGGGGTCCATGGGGGATAAAAGCCGTTTTTTTACTCGTTCTTTTGTTGCTCAAAAACATGAGGGGTTCGTTTATGTAGTTCCACTTTCGATGTCGTGTTGATGTTTTGCCCCTAACTACCTTCTGTCATGGTCGCCAAGGAAACGCGAAAAGCGTCTTTCCTGCGCGTATCTACTAGCTACACTCCCCCACCAACAGCACTCTACGCGACTCCTCTCCATCATTCACAAACGCGCGTACAATTCCAAAGGAACGACCGAGAAATAGAAATAAGAAAGCAACTACAATGCTTATGGCCACCAACCCGACTACCAATGCCGGGCGCCATACCACTCACCGCCGCCCCAGCAACAACACGTTCTCACCGGTGCTTTCCTCTCCACTCTCGCCACGGACGTCAATCGCCACCGCTGCCACCACAGGCAGTAGTAGTGGTGCGATGCTGCCGTCACCGCCGCGGTCGCCGATCCTGCAGAAGCCGGTGCGGCGGCGCGCGTACAAGCCGATCCCGAGCCCGACGGCGGAGTCGCGGCGGTCGTTGTTCCTGAAGAAGGTGCAGAACGCGCGCGAGGAGAAGGCGTGGCAGGCGCGCGGCGGCCAGGACGAGATCATGCGCATGATCTTCGTCGCCGAGCAGAAGCGCTGGCGGGCGAGCCTGGAGATGGCTGCAAGAATGATCCCGACCATAAGGGAGGAGGAGGAGGACGAGATCAGGGAGGCCGCGAACGGACACGCGCAGCCGGAGGAGCTCCCCGAGGAATTGCTGATGGAGGAGCAGGAGCAGACCGGTATGCGTGTTCTGCATTTGCTGGATGAAACCGCGAATGACTGACCGATGGGCGTAATAGACGCCGAACACGACGGAGGTGCTCAGGACGAATTCGAAGAGTTCTTGAATCGCGACGGAAAGGAGCTCGAGGACCTGCTATCGTCGATGGATTTGGATCTCGATCAGAAGATGGGTGATTGGTAAAATGTCGACTGCTTGTGCCCGGTTTGGTTGAGGCCATTTCTGGTTAACCTTTGGATGGATGCGGTTGTGCATTTCATCTGTGTATCATTAGTGGCGCACTCTGTGTTTTTCTCCCTCTGTCGATTCCATACGGGGTTGCAGTTCGTCAAGGGGGGGAAATGGATTAACTGTTTCATTTGTCTCACTGGTCTTTCAGGCCTTTGGAATAAGTTTGTAGATACATACTACCAATAGAATGTAGTGAAGTAGCAAGCAATAATGTGACATTATTTACACCCTCCACGGCATCACTGAACGCCACAATCAGAGGGAACGTCGGGTGGATCGAGGCCCTGGCCCATGTCGCCCATGAGCTCTTGCGGCGGGGCACCAGCGGTTTGCATCTGTCATGTCTCCAGTCAGCTTGAACACGATCGGGCGTGTGGCGATGACAAGCATCTCACCTTCTGCATGCGCTCCACAATGTACTCCCTACAGCTTTCATCCTCGTCCTTATACCCCGGCTCGTCGAACTTGTAGATGATCTCCTTGACAATGGCGAACTGCTCCCGGTACCTCGCCATGTCCTCCTTGCTCTCCTTCGCCTCGTTCTTGCGAATCCACTCGGGGTATTTTTCGTGAAGCTCCTTCATAGGCTCGTAGAGGATCTCCTTGCTGGTCAACTGTTCCATCATGCTGACCAGCATCGTCGAAAAGTCCTCCTCTCCATCGGCGCCAGTCCCACCCATAGACTTCAGCATCTCGGCCAGGAAGTCGTCCGAATCCGTACCGGCAAGCCCCGCATCCACCTCGGCGTTCGACGACTTCATGCGGTCCATCGTCGCCTTTATGCGTTGCTGGAAGTTGTCGGCCGCCTTCGAGTCCGTCGCAACGGCGGCCGCGGCAGGGGTAGTGCTGGGAGCCGCTGGGCTCGTCCGTGTAGCGTCGCCCGTGCCTATAGCCTCGTTCAGCTCTTTCGCAAGCTTCTCGAACTGCCCTTGCATTTCCGGCTGCGCACAAGTCAGCGAAAACCTTCACTGTAAGAGCCGGGAGAGGGGGGAACCGAACAGACTGGTTGACATCGTTCAACAGGTCCGCCATGCCCTCCTGTAGCATGCGCGCCCACTCTTCGTCGATGGCGGGCTCTCCGGCCTTTCCGCTTCCGGCCGCTTTGGGTCCCACTGATCCATCGTTGAACTCGTCCAACATGTCTACAACACCCCCGCCATCATGTTTCAGCGAGTTGGCGACAGAGGGAAAGTATCGAGCTAGCTGAGACTTACCGTCCAGATCGTCCAGATCATCATCGTCGTCGTCGTCGTCGTCATCATCGATTGTTGCTGCGACGGCTTTGGAGGGAGGTAGGTCCGTAGCTGATGGCGCTGGTTGTGGCGGGGTAGCTGCTACTGCTGTTGCTGATGAGTGGGTTAGTTTCGTGTCTTGAGCCGGCGTTGTCGTATCCATGGCGAGTGTTTTGTTGAAGCTCTAGAGCGGGGGAGAGTGGGGCAGTTGGAGGCGGCTGCGGGTTGATGCGATGGTATTCGAGGCACCGATTTCTTATCTTATCAGAGATGTCCGGGACTAGTGATGCTCGGTCCTAATAATGTAATTGCGACCTACACATCTACTAGATATACAGATTCCCGTGATCGATCCATGGAGAACATCCAAAGGGATGTTATTGTGCATGTCTGGCAATCAACATCTTGTAAAAATCATTTGCTTTCTGGAATGTAACCTCATTTCATGGGGTGTCACTCTGCACTTCGAGAAGACACTGCCGTGTCTTTTGTGTTACTAATAGTCGCTAACTAGCGGCTTTTCTTTCTTGTCCTCTTCTACTCCATCAACACACGACGCAACCACAACTATCTCACGTCCCTACCTATCCACCCTCACCACCACCGCCTCTCCAAGCATCTACCTCTCCGCTTGACGATCCACCGCACCATGTCCCTCTGTGTCAACCGTCTACAAGAGGAGCGGTTTGTTCCTTCTCCAGTCCCAGGCACATGGTTGGCACACCAGCTAACATGCGCACCAGCAAACAATGGCGCAAAGACCACCCATTCGGCTTCTACGCGAAGCCCGTCAAGTCCCCGACTGGAAATGGTCTCGATCTCATGAAGTGGAGCTGTGGGATCCCCGGCAAGGAGAAGACGATCTGGGAGGGAGGGCTATTCAAGCTAGACATGATTTTTCCGGAAGGTTTGTGGCAGCACCTGCTATGGGGGCTGCGTAACCGCTGACGCTCAGGATAACCGCACAGAGTACCCCACCAAGCCGCCGAAGTGTACGCGCCCCTCCTCCTCCCGTGACTGCAGAGCCTCAGTTCGCTAACACGTTTTTGCGCAGGCAAATTCACGCCGCCGCTCTTTCACCCCAACGTGTACCCGTCCGGTACCGTTTGTCTGAGCATCCTTAATGAGGAGGAAGCGTGGAAGCCCGCGATCACCATCAAGCAGATTCTACTAGGCATCCAAGATTTGCTCGACGATCCCAACCCCGACAGTCCTGCCCAAGCCGATGCCTTCAGTCTCTTCAAGAAGGATAAGGTGGCCTACGAGAAGAAGATCCGGTACCTTGTTAGGGTGGGCGATTTCCCTGCTTGGTGTGCGCAAACTCGCATTGGAGTGTTGACTGACGCGCTGTTTGTGCTTGCTCTAGGAGAATCCGACGCCGTAAATGTACGCATAAACAACCATTACTCGCGAGACTCAGTGACAGATGACCGGGGGGGCGAGATATGAGAGCATCATAGATAATATGCGTTTGGGAAGGAGGGAGGAAAGTATCCTCTATCGATCTGGCGTCTTTGTGGTTTTATTCTGGTCATGGTTTCGTGTTCTTTCTCCTTCACGTCTAGCTTTCTTTCTTTCTTTCCTTCCATAACGCGTTAGGTGGCGTTCGTTTGGGGTTCGTGCGTGATATTTCTAAACATCTCTTTTCCTTCTCTCGTCGCAATCCTACTCTATCCCACAGAAAGTTTGATGGCTCGCTCCTGCACTGCTACTCTACTCCTGTCTTTTACACTGTTGAATGCCAGAAATTACTCGGTTTACTATAGAGCGAGCACGGGCACGTGGGGGATCGTAATTCGTGGGGTCGCTGGAAAAGACATCCGGTACCTCCGATATGAGTCTGCACGGGCGTCATTGGGTGCCTACAGTGGGACTTTCTTCCTCCTCATTCTTTGGGCCGATAAAGACGAGTGAGCTCACGATGGCAGAATCAAACTTCGGATAAGGAACGGGACGGGACATCCTCAACCTCAAACATAAAGCGTAAACAAAAGCAAAAAAGAGGCACTTTTTTCCCACCTCCAGTCCGTTAACACCAGCAGCATCCCACCCCACCACCACCACCACCCTTCTCCCTCCTCCTCCCGAGCCCCAGTACCCCTCCCCTCCCCACGCCCTTTTGCACTTTCGCACACTCCTACATGCCACCTTCAGTGGTCTCCCTGTCCCCCGGCCCCTGCCCATTCCGCTCCAGCAGCTCGCGCTCCTTCTCGCGCAGCCGACGCTCCCGCTCGATGACCTCGCGCTGAAGCTCCTCGAGCCGGCGCTGCTGCGTCTCCAGGCTGCCGCCCCCACTGACGCTCAGCTGCTGCTGCTGCTGCGACACGATCTTGCCGTCCTCGCCGAATGCCAGCACCGCCGGGTCGAAGCCGAGCGCGCTCCCCGGCGTCTCGAGCGGGATGATGGGCTTCTCTGTCGGCTGGATTGACATCGTGTGGGGTGTCGGTTGGTTAGGCTCGCTGTGGAGGTCGGGTTGGTTGGTTGGTTGGTTGGTTGATTGGCTGGTTGGTTAGGTAGGAGAATTGCGGGCGACGGGAATGAGGTTAGGTAGGGTGAGTAAAGTAGGTGTGGTAGACTAACTGTCCAGGGAGAGAATGCAGATCGTTGCCTGGTTGACGGTACATACCTCGGGTAGCTACTCTATCATACCCATCGACGGTCCACTGCATGGTGCAACCAGTGGTGATGTTATTACCAGCAGACAATCAGGTACATGGACAGAATACCTACATAACTAGTACATACTTAGATACAGTCCCAATGATATGCAAACTAGCAGTTAGGTACCACACCGCCACGAGTTTCGAACGATGGCCAGGCCGAGAACCAAATGCACGATTTGGATTTCTACATATATACATACACAGGGCTACCACGGGGCCCACATGGATCCCGGGGATGATGGCATTGCCCCCATGGGTGCTCATTTCTACATATCTAGATATCCGAATCGCCGGACCGTCGGAAAGCCGTCGAACCCTCCCCAACTGCCCAGGTAAATCGATTCGCGTATGTATGTGCAGGGCCGCTCTCTTCTGTGTGCATCGTTCCCCTCGTCCTTTGTTTTTAGATGTACATAGTTACTCGTGAAACCCCCAACTATGCGTAATTCCGTCGGAGCCCCATCTCCATATCCCACCAGCGTCTCGTAGTCACCCCAACGGGCTTTCCTTTTCGGCCGGGGCCGTGGTGCTCCCGCGCCTGGCGACCATGAGCAAGCAGCCAGTCACCTAAGCTGTTCGATACGGGGGGGAAAGGACGACGCGGACGAACAAGCCACGGTGGTGGGTACGGGAGACGAATGAAGTGTCATGACGGAGGACGATGTGACTTCAAGTGCCACATTCGTGCCATACTGCAGTTGTCGGCCGATTGAGACGCGAACTTGATCTCATATCTATGTAACTTTCTGCCGAACCACACTGGAGAGCTGGGAGAGACCAAAGCTGTATGTACATAGGTAGTTATGTACCAAGGTGGGGCATGTCCAAAAACTCGGATCCTTGGTTCCTCTCCCCAGAATCTTCCCCCACTTGGCTCCAGTTGATTGGTTTCGATAACGCCCGTGAAGTCGTGACGGCGCTTTCCCAACGACTCGATAGAAATTCCGACTTGCCACACACACGGAAAGACCTGCGAGCAGTAAAGGGAGGACCAGAATGCGATGACTCTCTGCCGCAACCCTAGCAAGCACGCTCCTTCCTTTGGCTAGGACTAGCCGTTCTGTAGGTGGAGGTGTATCGAGTAACTATGTACATATCACTGTACTCCGTACAAGCCAACCTTCCGCCGCCAGCATTCTCTGGAGTACACAACTCCAACTACACGACGTGTCTTCGCACGCGAGAGGTCTCTTGCTAATTACCGAGGGCTAGTTGGGTCTCCTGGTGGTACGCACCCGAATTCGGCCAGCATCTCGGGTGGAAATAAAGCTGACTGATATACCAGAGACCGACCCAGTGTCGATGGGAGGGGGGTAAAGTAAGCTGGAGTGATCGTGATGGCAGTGCGATGGCCAGTCGCGATCGAGGCCACTACCCGCTAGCCACAAGAGTCGCGTACTTTGCCTGCTGTGTAGTGTGAAAGAGCTGCGATCGTCAATCCCCAGCATGTGGTGTGGTTAGTGGAGCATGCATCCCCACCATCTCCGCAGGCTGTGGGGAAACAAGACATACATATTGGGCTACCGGCCATATACATACGCATGGTAGATATCTAGCATCCCCCGCACCGCCACCACAGTACGTCGATCCGTCGACAAGATGATGACATCGCTGTGCCTTTCTCCCATTCGCTACGCCATCTCGGTGGGGTGATGTGGATAAAGATTACCACACCCCCTCCGTCTGCTTTTGCACGGAGAAGGGGGGGGGGGGAAGAGGAGGAGGAAAACAAAACGGCATATAACGGTCCTTCTTTCCTCTTCCTTCCAGCCTTTCCATTGCCCACAAACACAACCATCTCATCGACACGACAAAACAACAGAACCAACATAATGACCGACTCGCGCAAGCCGTCAGTCTCATCTGAGCGGAGGACGTCCTCCGTCGCGTCCGAGAGCGGCGTCGCGCGGAACATGTCTGCGCCGCCGCCGGCGCCCGAGATCTCGCACAACGTGTCCCCGTCCAGCGCCACCACGGGGTCGGACAAGCCGCCGCCGATGTCCAATCGCGGCAAGCGGCTGGTACGTTCTCCCTCCCTCCCTCCCTCCAGTCCTAATGTGAGCGGACGACAGAGCTTTGGAGGAGGAAACGACGGGTATGGTACCCCGCTCTTCAGCAATCTCCAGGCCTCCAAGTCGAAGCACATGTACGAAGGCTACGAGGACATGAAGCCCAAGTCCAGCTTTGTCGAGAGTGCCTTCCGCAGGTGGGTCGGTGCCGACCATGCGAAGCCGGGCACGGCGTCGGGCGATAGCGTCCAGAGATGAGGCAGCGGATGCGCGGGGGGATTTCTGTAACTAAGTATGTTCCGACCGAATGTATTGTGTATATGATTCGTGGATGCTCAATGCGTGGACGGTGGGATGGCGGTATGTAGTGCAACTTCAGGGTTTGTGCTCCAAAGTTTCTCGTCTCGTCTCGTGTCGTGTCGCCCTAGTCTGTGCATGTCTGAGTACTTAGCTAGTTAGTACCGATCACATGCAGCCACGTAGATTTGAACGCACCCATCCATCTGCCTCCACCATCCCACTTCCACCTCACAACAGCCAAAAGCACCTACTCGCAACAACAGCAGCAATGTCAGCGCCGCCGACCCGTCGCCACTCGCGCCGCTCGACTGGGGGCTCGATAAACTTCGCCTCGATGTCGTTCAGCCCGCTGACGAGCGCATCGCTGACGGCGTCGGACTTCTCGCGGCCACGGCCGGCCACGCGGCGGTCAGCCTCGTACATCCAATCGCCGTCGGTGCGTTACTCTCCGTGTCTATTCCACCCGGCAGCTAACGGGGCCCCCCCCCCCCCCCCGGCAGACGCCGCCGGCAACGGTGCTATCGTCGATGACGCCGCCGCTGCTGCTGCCAAAGTCGCGGTCGACGCCGCGGCTGAACAGCAGCTCCGAGTGGCTGCACCGGACGGCGGACGCGCTGACGACGAGCGCGCGCGAGTCGAAGGGACAGTCGTGGCTCACGACGCGTGCGTCGTCGACGTCGCTCGTCGACGAGGACCGGCACGACGAGGCGGCGGTGTCGCCGATGTGGGGCGCCGCCGAGGAGGAGGACTACATGCCCGCCGCGGGATACGTCGCCAGTGTGCGTGACCGCAAGCTGGAAGAGGACGAGGACGAGGAGGCCGTCGGCGGCGCCTACAGGCTCGGCCAGATCTTCGATCGTCTCATCGGCTGGTCCGTCTTCGGCGAGGAGGAGTCCGACGACGACAGCGACGGCGGCGGCGGCGGCGGCGGCGGCCAGGAGGAAGCGGCGGAGAGGAAGCGGCGCGAGAAGGAGCGCGTCAGGAGCGCACGCATCAGGATCGCCGGGCCCGAGGAGGAGAGGACCAGAGAGGAGCAACGCCGCAGGAGGGATATGGACGGTGGGTGGCAGGATCCCGCTTGGATCTTGAGTGTTGCGTCCAACGTCCTGTTCTAGAGGACGTCGCTGTTTTTTTTTTTTTTCTCCCACTGTACTGCACTGCACTGCACTGTACTCTACTTCTTACTTGCATCTGTTGCGATTGACGGTTGCGAATGTAAAAACAAGCTCTTCTGTTCGGAGACGAGCTGTTTGGAGAGTACCGCAGCCCGTCCGTTGCAGTCCACCGCTCACCGTCCACGCTGCCGTGAAGCTACATGAGTGATCCCACGTGAACCTGCGGTCACGAAGCACCTGTAGTGTGAATACCAGTCTTTCTCTGAAGACCGATACCGAATCTATGGTGAAGCAGAACACGTACAGAGGTGGATCGTTCTGAGACCGAGGGTGGTTGTTTGGTTTGTTTGGTTTATTCGTGTTGGGATGGTGGTAGGATTCGACGGAGCTGGCTGACGACGAGGAAGGCTACGGGACCAGAAACCCTCTAATTATTAACGGGCCGAGATATAAAAATTCTGTGTATTCAGCGAGGAAAAAAAGGAACGAAAAGAGATATAAAAAAAAGGGGGACAAAATCAAAGCTGGACCGTAAAATGTACAGAGCGGGGTAAGGAGGCGGGGGGGAAGATAAACAACGAAAAATGATGTGAGACCGGAAAAATGAGTTATTCCTAAACCTAGTCAGGAAGAGACCATACAGGAGACAAGAGACAAAATAAAAAGAGAGAACAGTCAAAAGAAAGAAGGGAAAAAAAAGGGGGGGGGGGGGGGGGGGGGGGGGGCAAAAAAGCGAAAAAAAATAAAATAAAAAAAAAAAAAAAACCCCCCCAAATTTCAAAAAGGGAAACACG
>Ga0307508_10000351_pt1 | contig 55906 bp, 58 predicted proteins | sample 9_EM_MG_FD_203089 | JGI IMG/M metagenome (GOLD analysis project Ga0307508, IMG submission 203089) | Populus trichocarpa ectomycorrhiza microbial communities from riparian zone in the Pacific Northwest, United States - 9_EM | ecosystem: Host-associated > Plants > Roots > Unclassified | place... | reverse complement strand
TCCCGCCCCCCCCCCCCCCCCCCCCCCCCCCGCCCCCCCCGCCGCCGGGGGGGGGGGGGGGCCGCGCCCCCCACTCGATGAAACCGAAAGGATGGAAGCTGCATAAAATATCCAGCCCTCTCGGCGGCAACGCGCCAGCCCTTGTCAAGGGCAGGTCCCTCCCATCTCCCCTCCCCCCTCCCCGCTGCTCGCTGAATCGACCCGCAACGTTTATCGCTTCCAACCGAGCGAACGAGCGATCCGAACGCGCTACATACGGTAGCCGGATCATGATATGTGTGTACCTAGCCCCGTATGTAAGCGTGTATTTATGTTCTTGCTCCCTATTGGGGGGGCGGGGGACCAAGCGCCGGTGCTCAGTGCGTTTAATGAGAGGAGGTGGGTTGATTGGGGGGGAGGGGAAGTAAAAAAGGGAGAACGAGAGAGAGAGAGAGAGAGAGAGAGAGAGACAGAGAGAGACAAAGAGAGAGAGAGTGGGAGAGAGTGGGAAGTGGGAGAGAGTGGGGGAGAGAACAGTGCGAGCCGCGCGTTTCGCGCTCGCGGCTCCCCACTTTGTCTTGCATTGTTTTTTTTATTTTACTTTTATGTATTTTTATGTATTTTTATTTACATTTTGTGTTGTGCGTGTGGGGGGCACATATGTACATATGTATTTTGGTTTTCTTTTTTGCTAATTTTAGGATCTGCGTGCTGTATCCACATCATACCGCTGTGGACGCAGATAGGTCGGATTTCATATGCACGACATCATCCTGAAATCGAAAATCGGGCATGCATCATCATACTCTGCTTACATACGTGCGTACATGCAGCCTAGGGACATACATCATACATCCAGACCTAGATATGACATGGGGGGGGGGGGGGCTCTCCTACTCTATCTACTCTACATATCTACATTTGGATGTAGGTAGGATGCATGATGGAGGGGGGGGGGGGGAGGTGGATTTCGACAGAGACAAGACCGTCCGAAGGCCGCCGCCGCCGCCGTCGTCGCTGGTCGTTCCGCATGAGGTAGGCTCTACCTACTACATTCCCACTCGGCTCTAGTTTGCGGTTGCATCCATGATGCTGGTCGAGATGCATAGGGATCAAAAGGATGGGAGGGGGTGGTGGGTGTCTGGGCCCTAGATAGCTATATAAAATGCGAAGAAAAAAAATCGTGTTGTTATTCCGGTCAGGCATGCGACCCTTTCGCCTCCGTGTGACCAATCCAATCTGAAGGGTTATGCATGTATGCATGTATCATTCCGAGCGACCTAACTCTTGTCGGAGTACGTAGAGTGCATACATACCGACCGGCAGCGACTCCGAGCCACAAAGCGTTCAGAGAACGAACATGGGAGGGGGGGGGAACCAGACGACTTGCATTACAACTACACCCATCCGGCGCATACAAAGGTAAAAAAAAAAAAAAAAAAAAAAAAAAAAAAAAAAATTCATCCGTTCACATGATGCGACGATTCTCGGAGATATCCACATACATACATATCCTCTACATACATATCCTCTACATACATGCATGCAGGCATGCATACCAAGTAAGAACCTCGTGCGCATGATGCATGTGTTCAAATCTTCCTCGAGTGACTCTGCATGACCCGTGCAACGAGGCAAATACGAATGCATACATACCTACTTAAGCACTTAAGCACTCCATCTACATAGGTAGCCGTGACCCCCGAAGGAGAAGAAAGGAGGAAAGGGGGGAAAAAATGGGGGGCGATGTGATGCCGAATCATTCAGCGTATTCGGTCTTGGGTGTAGGCATTATCCGCTCCGCTTTCCGAGAGAGAGAGAAAAAAAAAAAGGTATGAGTTGCTAGCATAACAGGCGTGCGTACCGACCGGCTCAGCGACAGCAAGATGTATGTACCTATGTATGTATGTAGGTATGCCGTGTATCTTCACTATGTGCGGGTTCCTCCCCGCCTCCTCCCACCTAGGCAGATAGCCCCACGGAAGCGGGGTTAATCGCGCCTGATGCTGAGTTCCACGGCATTTGCGTGTCTGCAAACGAGATATGTGTTTCCACAGAACTCTGCCTCTGGGTATGCCGCCATGCCTTACTGCTGCTGCTGCTGCTGCTGCAAGTCGATTGGAAGGGGGCTAGGGTGTTCAGCGAGAAAGAAAAGAAAAGAAAAAGAAAAGAAAAAAAAAAGAAGAAAAAAAAAAGTTGTGAGTAGATATGTATTTAATCCACTCTAATCGTTACAGTGCATATGTGTGTGCATTTACGCACTCTACCGGTGGCCTGCTCGGGCTGCTCCAGCCGACCCGAGAGATGTGCGACGACGTGTCGCGGGGTCGACCCCTTCCTTGCTCTCGATCATAAGAAGTGCACTTATGGGGGCTGGATGTTGTACCTATTCGCTAGATAGAGGCAGATTCTATTCGTCTCGAAGCGGGCTCGTACACCCAACCCCCCCCCCAATGAGGCATGCGGGGTCAAATCTGGAAGCGGAAGCCGGCACGAGGCAGGTTGATACTGAGTGGAACGGTGGCTGTCGGTATGTGCGTGTATACACCGACCAGCACTCGCCGAGTCTTTGGAGTCCCGCATAAGTACGGCGGATGTCCCTCGCCAAAGCCGGTGCAGAAGGGCCAGTGGTTGAGGGGAGAGCAGCTTTGGCTTCGGTTTGAATAAGGTATCTCGTTGCTCAGGCGGCCCTTTTTTGCGCGGCTGACGGCCTTTTGTGCGTTTTTTGGTGCCCCCCCCCCCCCCCCCCCCATGCTGTGATGCAGGTCACGGAGCAGTAGGAGCCTGGTATGTACATCAGCTCGACATTGACCATTTCCCCTGGTATGACGTGCACTCCGATCGGACAACATCTGCCGGAGCATGAGGCAAATGAAGGGGTGTCCTCTTCGAAGCTTCCATGGCGTCTCTGAGCCTGAGACACAGGATCCAAGGCCGGTATACACGAGGGAGTGGCACCCCGCCCATCCCCGGAGGAGCGACGTTTGAAACAGTTGGACCGTGGCCCCCGCCGAGGCAATTGCATTGACCGTATTCTGACACCCCGTGGTGACCACAATGGTCTTTGGTTCGCGGGATCGGGAGACCACAAAGCTTGTACCGTATACGACGACGGCTTGGGTGTTGCTGGATGGTGTGACCAGGTATGTAGAGGATATTCAAAGCGGCTGCTGATCGGAGTGATCCATATCCGCCAGCCACTTCTGCGATCCGGTGTGTGTATGTATTGCATGCTGTCCATTCCAATTCTCGAACTGGTCCGTAGACGGCGGGAGAGAAACAATTCGGGCAGTGGGATACCTAGCTCCGGACTTGACACCGTCCCGGAGAAAAACACCCGCCGGACGGAGCAGACATACGGCGCTCCTCTTCTCGGTTTCGGTATCGTGGTGCCCACGAGGCCATCTCCGCACCGCAACCAGCCAGATGGCCCGATATGTGTTCGCCCCCGGTTGAACTCAGTGTCAATGCTTCCCCCCCCCCCCAGTGGTAATATCGAGGCACGATATTGCTCCCAACCTGACGGCTCGATCCTCCTTGTGGAGACCCATGTAATGAGACGGGTGAGGCCCCCTATTCCCGCTGCTTCCGATCGTTCGGCTCACGCCATGGCACACAGCAAATCCTCTCGCTTCTCCGTGTCCCCCAATTCGACGTGACAAACCCTCGCTTCTCGAGAGCACCTGCTTCGATCCCGTGCCTCACGCCATCCATATCCCAGATGATCGTCGCCTACTTCCACGGCCGCATACAACGATACCCCCCATATCCTCTGCGAAGCGAAGCCCGTCCCACGCCATCCGTCGAGGCTCTCGCCCTGGCGGCGGCCGGAACGCGGTGGCGAGCTTCGGTAGTTGTTGTACCCGTCCTTCCAGTCCGCTGGCAGGACCTTCGGACCGTGTTAGCTATGCCCGAGACAAGGCCACTGCTTGCCTGTGGCTGAATGTATCCCAAATTGCGAACGACACTGGATGCATGTATGTACATATGTACGTAGCCTGTGGTATGTAGGCATATGAATATGTAGGTCCCTTCTACGCGTCAGGAAGGTTCGTCGGTCCCAGCCAAGGTGATGGAGGTCCACATTACATATCCAAGCCGAGTTTGAGACATTCAATAAGTCGTATCGTTCGACAGGAAGGAGGGCAGGCAGGCAGGCAGCAGTAGGTATCCATAGACGATTCGCTGCTAGGTGCAGAATTCGGGTTGTCCGGCAGTTATGCCCAGTTCGGATCTAGAACACGGCAGTGGCTGACGGCGGTTGTAGCGGACTCTGAATCTCTTGAGTCAAATCGCCGCCGTCGTTGCCGATTGTATGTATGTATGTATGTATGTATGGTATGTAGATATATGCGTCGGGATCAGCGGTGGGCGTTGACGTGCAGTGACGGAAAACAAAGGGGACTGGGTGGCGGACGAGAGACGTCGGCCGATCAAGCGATCGATTATGATGGGTTCGCGTTCAGCCTCTCAAAGCCAATCTCAGATCAGAACGGAATTCAGGGTTTGTGTCGCGACATACGCCGTCGACGAAGTTAGAGCCAACCCATCCCGTTCGGATGCAATCTGGTACATGAGTTTGTGAATGATCGATCTCACTTGGAGATTGCAAGTCTGTTACAATAACACGGCTTCCCCCCCCAGCCAATTCCAGTCTAAAAAAAATTCGGCTATACACAGACGCAACGTAATCGCGCCTGCTTCGCTCCTTCAAACACCAACACCTCGAAGAGAGAGGACGGGTCGTGTTTCCCCTCCCCGCCACATCTACGGCCGCTGTAGTCGCTCGCCGACGGCCTTTGTGACACCGCTAGCAGCTCCCTTGAACTCCTGGTCGCACTCAGAGTAACCTCTACCGGCACCGAAACCGAGACCGAATGACACGGGCCAGGCGCGGCGCTTGAAGATAAGGATCGAGAAGATGATTCCGAACCCGGCACCGAGGGCGGACTTGACGACGAGGTTGGAGAGGCACTGGTCCCACTGTTGAGAGTAGAGAGTTAGCTGGTGGTCTCGAGCTAGGCCGGCTAGACAAGGGCGGGCAAGGGGCAATTGGTGGGCGGTATATAGGTAAGGTAGGTACCTTCTCGCTGAGGAGATCCTCGGAGGCGGGACGCTGGGTCTTGCGCTGGATGATTTCGGATGTGGTCGCGGCCATCGTGTGTGTAGTGTGTATAGGTCTGCGTATAGGCAGGGCGGATTAGCGATTGACGAGGTGCTCGGACACGGGTCGGTCGACGTACCGAGAGAGAGAGAGAGAGGGAGTTGTTGGTGGTTGAGGCTGGTATGGAAGGGGTTGCGGTTTGGACGTCCTGCTTCGGCTATCTCAAGAACCAATTCTTCGCGACGGTGATGCGGGTGCCAAGACCAACGTCCACTAGCGCTAGTTATACCACAATCCATCACTCGGAGCTTTTTCTATTTTAAGTACGAGATTTTTTTTATTTTTTTTATTTTTTTATTTTATTTGTTTTAATGGTTCTTCGATCCCACGGTTTTTTTTGGTTTTTTTTTGAAGCGGAAAAGCCGGGATCTCAGGTCGGGCAGGGGATAATAATAAAAAAAATTCCTCATCTTGCCGTCGCCACCCGGCGTGTGCGCGAGACGGGCTCCACTCTCCCACGCTCTCCGTGTGCGCATGCATAGGGCACCGCGGGCGGTCACTCCAATGCAAAAAAATCCTACGTACATATGCTTGTCAACCGCACTTCCAACCTGCCGTATCCAGAAAGTGGGACGTCGCCAGCGAATCCATACCTCATAAACCACGCATAAAATGCTCCCCGCCGGCCAACAGTCCAGTCCGGCTCTCATCTTCCGCTCTCAGCAAGAGGCACATACATATATATATTATATATATATACGTATGGCCTTACGTTATGCCGCAGTGCTTACGAGCACCGAAGTTCAACGCTACGTGTGTCTTTTCTTTTTTTTTAACCCCCCCCCCCCTCTCGAACTGGAGCATCGGCTCGGTTTGTGCACCGTTTCAGCCACCGCATAGCTGTCCACAGTGATGAAGGTATCTTCTCCATGCAATTCCGCGGCGCTGTGCGGCGCATTTCGTCGTCGTATGTAGTATGCTCAGCGCCGGCAGTTCACATGCGCGGCGCAATTGCTTCCACGGAAGTTCTTCGGAACGCAATTTCCATCGGACCGAGGGAATCTCGCCGTTATCCCGGCTTTAAAAGAAGATCTGACACTGAGAAATCGCAGATGAGGGATGTCGCAACTGGTAGCGTCATGTGACAGCAGATTTACGTCTCGTCCAAGGGGGGGCAATCACTGACCGTCGAGTGAGAAGATGTGTGCAATTTCCCACTCATAGCACACGAGCCATCCATCAGAGATCCGATTGTGCGCAGGGCCCCACGGCCGGGCCGTCCTTACAGGCCCTACAGAGCCGTTCTGAGCCAGTCGTATTCTGCTCACGAGGGGAAGCAGCGTGGGCTGAGTGATCCAGTATGATCCGCACTGTCTCATGTCTTTGTGCTAGCGGCCGTGAGGGTCTCACTTGCACAATGCTATGTCTAGGGAGCGCACGATTACCATCTGGTTTGTGAGCCGACCGGCACCCATGGCCCGGCACCCAGACATGGCCGTCCCATAGTCACATGCGTTCTGGAGTGTCACCGCGATGAGCCACCGATGGTGTTCAGCTCCGCTTGTCTCATCTCACCGCCCGAACTAATCTGTCTCGGTTTCAAATCCTCCGCAACTTTGTCCCCGAGACGGAACGGTCCATTTCGGGCTGGATGACCGGGCCCGGGGTCGGTCGAGATCTACATAGGCCTTTCGCATGATCCGTGAGGCTGGCACTTACGCCGCCGCTCGTTCCCAGGCGTTCCTGACCGTCTAGAGCCTGCACTACGCCCACTCCCAGGGGATCTGAGGCCGATCAATTTCCAACCCGAGCAGAATTGGTGGGTGAGATGTCATGAAGCGGTATGTCCCGCTGGGCCATGACGTGATCCTCCTTGTTTTTTTTTTTTTTTATGTACATACTTTGTACCAGCCCTCTTACTCTCGCGTCCCACCACACACCTTCCAGTATGCGCGCTTCGTTACGTCTCCTCCGCCCAGTTCAGCACGTCGAAGATGACGCCGCTCCGACTTCCACACGCCGCTCCGTCTCAGCACGACGGCGAACGCGCCGCTGGTAACGCGGTGGACGGCCGCCTACTTCGAGAAGCTGCTAGCGGAGCGCGCCGAGCCGGCACCGGATCTGCAGTACGCGCAAGGCGGCGGCGCCGACGAGCTGGGAAGTAGATACATGGTATATGGTATGTCACATCGCATCAATCGCTTTTTGCCCCCCCCCAAAAGAGGGTGGCAAGTTGCTGAATAGGAGACAGATTAGCTTGCTGCCAACACTACTCCCTTTCTGTCGTGGAGAACCGGCGCACGAGAAGCGGTTAACGGATGAGAGGCCGATGACGGACCGTACGAGACTAAGAGAGTGGGTCGACGGCGTCGCGAGGGATGGTGCAGGATAGGGCTGCTGCGGGCAGGAGTTTGTTTGGTCGCCTTTTTGGCGGTTAATCCGGCCTTTTCACCTACGCTACATACGCTACATACGCTACATACGCTACGGCATCACGTAAAAATGCGATATATCTACTACGTTGAAATCCACACAGCCACTCCTGTTGCAGCGATCTGATCGTGAATAGTACCTACACACCGGCACCGCGCAGGCTTCGACGCCGTGCAGTTGCTGCGTGGGATGGGATTCACCGGAGAGTGGGTTATCTTTGTCGCATCGTTAAGATCGGCGCACCAGAATCTCATGGACACACGCTGTACTTGGCATAGGGGGCGGCAGCAGCGGCGGTCGTGAACATCGAACAGAACAGATCGGTTCAGAAGACTCATTCCCAAGAGTTTTCTCGTCGGCTTGTGGCCCCGCAGACGTCCGATGACGTTCGGACAACGATTTTCTTATATCCGTACGAAGAGCTGTGGGTGGTGGATTTCCGTTTAGCCTCGTGAGATGTGGGATGTGCCTTTCGCCGTACGGTTGATCTCATACGTACGATACGGCATGGCCCTATCACCGTCTCACAAAGAAATCCTTCACGGATGCTGCTCACTGTTGTCCAACCAACCCGGTCGCCGCGACTGGGACCCCGACCCCTCTAGATATCGCGAGCGACGCATCCGCATCGGGGGCGGGGTGGAGGACAACAACTTCGTTCCCCGCTGCCGGCGTTCCTTTCCTACCGCCTTCCCATTTGCCTACACGTCATCCGGGATCGTCTCAATCGCAAGCACTGAGGCGGCCATCATATCCAGAGGAGAGGTTTCCGGTCTCCCGAGTCGTATAGTGAACGAGTGGGATGAAATTTTTTTTTTTTTTTTTTTCTTTTGCCGAAAATGAAGAAAACCATCCATGGCCCCTCGTGGGAAGTCATCTAAAGTTTGCGGTGCACATGTACTACGGTGTTCGGGCCAGTAAACAGTTTCAATTCCGCAGTGCCGCAAGCGGACAACTCGCCATACTGTGAATGAAGCAGTCCCGATAGTCCGGAACGAATGAAGAGTTTTTCTTTGAGCTGGGGGCTGGGGCAATTCGGGTGTTCAAGCCAAACGGGACAACATCTGACGATGCGTGAGAAGGGGCGAGGGGATTCTCGCGACGTCCGCGGCGATACCGTGAGTGGGTAGACCGTACGGGCTCCTTCCGTCCAGCGGGGGGGTTGCAGGCGGGAGTGCTAGCTGCGGACAATCTCCCTCAATGCTCACTCGATTCCACCAACACGACCGGCGCACTCTACGCCGCTCCGCAAACATGCTTCGCGGTGAATGAATCATCATCTACGCCGCTCCGCTCTGCTGTACGTTTCACGTCGGGGCGGCGGGACCGAACCGAGGAGATGCGTGCGTACGTAACCAGTGCGGCCGATTCGTTTGCGACGCCACATACAAAAGTACGTGCTCTGCTTCTGCAAACGTGCTTCGATTCCGCAGTTCCGAGCGTCGACGTTGTGCTTTGGTCAGCGCTATCCGTCTTCCGCTGGCCCAATCGTGCGAACGTATGGGTGCGCTGTGACGGCGCGCGGCTGGCTGTATATCGAGGTAGTATACAGAGGGAGCTGTTCATATATCTACATAGCGGAACTCTATGCAGTGAGATTACCACCCGGCTGTCGGAAGAACTGCGGGGGAAGCAAAGAAAGAGAAAAGCGTGATGGTGCCCGTTTGACCCGGCATGGGGGATGTCAGCCTCACGGCGAGGCTACACCCTACGCATGGCTTTCAACACAACAGCAGTCTAGCCTGCGTCGGCGGGCTCGGAAACTCCGCAGGAGAGAAGGCGGTAGATAGGCAAAAGCGCATGCATACTCTAGATGCGAGCACGTGCTGTAGGACGGGAGGGCGGCCACGCCGCCCAACGTCTTCCGAGTGTTGTCGTTCGTTCGTTCGTTCCTGATGGTACCTTGCGTGTCGCCGTGAGACTCTCCCGTCCACACGCACTCTACACGTCAATCTACTCTGCTCAACACGAGGTACATTAGCACCTTCCAGAGTTTGCCGGAACGGGCCAGGCCGCTCCTGGCTCGCCGCTTCGTGCCCGCGCCTGGCCGTGCCAGCCAGCTCACAAGTTGCACGATCGTGCTTTTCGACCGTAACGATGAAGTGTCTTTTTTTTCTTTGTTCCCCTGTACGCATGTATGTACAAGGCTCGTACGCTTCGTGTCCTTCCGCACCCGCCGTCCTCGACGGGAAAGGCGGACGGCGAGCGGGCCCGCTCCCGCACTGACTGTCCACCCCCACCGCCCCCGTACTAACTGTTAGTCAGTGCAAGTGGTCGTCCCAACGGTCGGAACAACGAATCCATGCTGTGTCTGGCTGCCACCAGCTATGTACTCTACATAATGGTATCTACTCGACACTACGCCCGATCCCGGCCATCACTCGGCGCCGCTCCCGTCGATTGAGCCGCTGTTGTGTTCAGTGCCGTTGTCGTTGCTCTTCCTTGCATTTTCTCTTCCGCTTGTCATCGTGGACTGTGTGTACCCTACATACATATCTATATGCATGCAGCTGGCAGCTGGCGACGACATCCAGGTACTTACATACATAAGTAGATAGAGCACTTAAGTGCTTACCTCATGCAAGTTGAAAGAAAAAAGAAGGTTGTTAAAAAGAAAAACAAACAATAAAGGGAGAAAAAAACCATTCAGAGGAAAGCAGATATAGTAACTGGCACGCATGTACGTTCATCGCATGCAAAGTTAAGATGTCTGTGGATAGATATAAACTTTATGCCCGCATTTCCTCACATACCAAGGAGGAGGGGAGGGCGATGGTGAGGAGGAGAGGAGAGGATGAGGGGGGATGAGGAGGGGGAGAGGAGGAGGAGGAGGAGGAGGAGGAGGAGGAGAAGGAGGAGGAGGAGGAGTGACGCGGAGTCGAGAGGGGAGGCGGGCGTCAGTAGTTAGGCCTCATCGAGATCCGTACATGCTACAGGAGTATGCAAGGCTCGACGCTCGAAGGGTCTGGACGTGCTGCTGCAGCGGCGGTGGAGGAGGAGAAGGAGGAGGAGGAGGAGGTGGAGGTGGTGGTGGTGGTGGTGGTGGTTGAGATATGCTGGTTGCATGGCATCGAAAATAGCATCGGAGCACGTGTTCATCTGAGGAAATGCGGAGTATTTATCAGAACGCTCTGAATGCAGGGATTATGGTCTAGTCCGAAAGGCTGCGAGCTAGGCTTGGCGGAAGGAGAGGAACGCAATGGTATCTAGAAGCACACAATCAAGAGGGGATGTTTTCCCTCAACGAGTATATGTGTGATCGAGGATTACGCCGTACTTCAACATGAACATTTCACAAGACAAACAAAGACTAGGCTTTCGAATTCAATCACTCGGGGGGATGGCGGTTGGCAGAGTGCTCGAAAATGCAAATGACGGAGGGGGCCCGAATGCTGGCGGGGTGTGTGCGGTCGAATGGTGCATTATCTTCAGATCGAAGGTTATCCTGCGGAAGGGGATCCAGACTTAAAGAATCGAGCATTAATCACCTGATATATATGCGGCCATTAGCCCAATACTCAGCGATCTTATACCCAAGCCCGGACACGTCACTGTGCAGTTACGGAGCGAGATCATCTCGACAGGAGGTACATACGGAGGGCTTTGCTGTGTTGGATCTGCTTCCGGTGAAAGATGAAAATTCCATCTCCGTGGGAGAGGATCTCCTCTGGGACAGGCGATGAGAGACTCGAGAGACAGCAATGGCGAGGGCAAGGCGTATGGCTTGGTATATCAGTGCTTCGGGAGACAGACGTCGTTTTTGTAGTACCTGATTCGATGGATGACAAAAAAGGGGAATGGTTGAAGAAGAATCCCGTTTTGCGAAGGTGAGTTACTTGGAGAGCCCTTGGTGCGGTACATAGCTAATATATTACATACATACTACTGTGCACAGGGATCCTTGAGCGAAGTTAGGGAGAGGTGTCACTTTTGTCTTAGTTCTACTCTAGTTACTTTCCCGGGAGAATGCCAGGTAAGGACAGTGGAAAAGTGTACTTGGGTGCAAGGGTATTTGGGGCACCCCAGCGCCTATATTTCGTACTGGCGGTCCTATCTAGTACGTTGCCATGACCTGGATAGGCCGCATGCAATTACTGATTAAACAAAAAGCAGAATGCACCCTATCTATGTCTATGCCAGAGAATACCATGCAGCCGCATCGTTGCCAACCGCGGAGGCGAGGAGCGGGGAAAGGCCGGAGAGCATGAGGCCGTCTAATGTAGTGTGTAGATACTCCTTTCTGGTTTTCTTTGCTCTGCGAATCAACGGTCGCCCTTACATTCCGTCTATGTAGAGATTTACCGTCGAGGCATATATCTAGGTACTAGTACAGATCGCCGTTCCTGGCCTCCTCACTCGCAGTCCATTCGAAGACGTAGATACCACCCGAATACGGAGTGCAAAAGCACGTCCAGGACAAGTAATGGACGGTGCATGATCCGAGGTATGTACATACGGAGCAATCGGCACAAATTGAGTTCGAGGGTTGCGTCGCTCTTACTGGTGCCGTGGCCAAGCATAGCGCCAATAATCCACCGAGATGCATATGCGTATGTGTGTGTTGTCAAGCTCCAAAAAAAACCCGCGTGGCGGGCGGGGGTCAGAAATGTGCGACAGGCACCGTGAATGGATGGATGGAGGAGGGGCCCTGAAGTTGACCTTGCCCGCCCACACCTCCCCACCCGCACCCCCGACTTGGATCAACAACTCTCCACGCTCCACGCTCCATCTCCACTCACTCCGCTGCGGATCTCTGCCTGCCGGAGTTTCGGTTCTCTGCCCTGCTCCGCCTGCTCCGCCTGCTCGGCTCTCAGCTTCCGTCCAGAGAACGCGCGCGAGCGAGCAAACTTGAAGCGGAGAACGGGACGGTGAGGACCCCGCTCATGGTGGGCTACCGTCTAGTGTTCGTTATCGTCGAAGAGAGTTGAAACCCCTCCTCCCTCCGTCGAGGCCCTGCAGCACACTTAGGTATTCGCTCCGTCTCCGTCTCCGATCTGCTTCAGGATTCCTACCTGTTTTCTTCATCCCCATGGGCGCTGTTCTACCAACCCTTGCGTAACCCTGTGAATGTAAGTACATATCGACCTGGGACACACTCATGTGCTCTGCAAATGCGCTATAGGTACCCCCGCACAGCGTTTTAGATGTGTAGCGTGTGTGGCGTGAAGTCTTGGAGCATATACGTGAAGTTAGACGGGACGGACGGGTGGGATCAGGGACTTTTCCACCTTCAAATAGCGAAAGCACAACAGTGACTAGCGTGCCCCAGTGTCGTGCGGGACAGGAGGATTCCCGTCCAATCTCTCTCTCGCTGGTGGATGGGAAAGCGCCCATACAGATTCCATAGATCATATTCATCAATTCCGCCTGCTTCAAAGATATCTCTCTGCTGGGAGGTGTGATCAAGTGAAGCACGCTATCGTGTGCTTGATCCAGACAAAAAAGAGCTCTCCACGTCGATATCTCTAACCCGAAAGTCCTCGGCGTTCTCCCTAAAGTCGCATCGAGCCGCTGCCCCAATAATGGAGCTCTGCAGTCAATGCCTTCTTCCAGGTGTCCTGGTCTGCAAACTGCCCTTCGTTGGTTATTTACATATCTAGAAGGTTCAAGGCAGCATTCCAGCACCAGTTACATACCTTTCTCTTGTATATCTCTCACTCAGGCGGAGAGAACCTCGTGCTGGCATTCCAAACCATCCTATCCTCCAACCCCCACCCATAACTCCTCGGACGGGCTTTTCTTCATCAGCCCGACATCGACCAATCGACTTCGGACATAGTACGGGAAGGATTGCAAGGTCTCCCTAGGATTATTCCTTGTCGTCTTCTTTGGCTTCTTCTTTTCTTCTTCACCGGCTTCCTTCCTGCATTTTCCTGCCACCATTCCACCAGCGAGCACGCATTCTCACCCCCCTCTGTCTCTCCTTATACCGGCCGTTTGTCGTTGTTTGCGTGGAGAAGAAAGAGACGTAGCGCGTGTGTGTACGGGCACAGCAAAGAGAGTTGTCGTGTGTGTGTGGGTTCGACACACTACCACCGCGTCTGATCATAGAGTGCCGTTTGGTCCAGGATCACTATCAGCACAACCCGTCCAGCCACGACCTGCATGCCGCATGCAACGACGACTTGCTGCCCCGACCAATCGAAGACAACGGCAACGACACACTCGCAGCGGACGAGGGCCCCGAAAGGTCTCTGTTTTTGAAAGGCAGGAAGCGTCCCCCGTTACTACATAGATATCGCGTGTGTGTGTGGGTGCGGGAGATCTTCGAATACGCTCTGAGGAGATCGGAAGAGGACGAAGCCTTCCGTTAGAGCAGAGCAAAGCAAAGCGTAGTCGGTGTGCAGTCGTTGGCTGGCTGGTGCGGAGGACGAAACGAAGACAGCAGCCAGAAGGAAGGAAAAGGGGGGGGGGGGGTTCTGGTTCTGCGGTTCTGCCTTTCTTGCCTTTAGTTCGGTTCTCTTTTCCAACTAGAATTTCTCCGTGAGATATCTTCTCTCTTCGACGCAGCTGTCTTTCTCTAGCAGGCTACCTATTTTCTTCTTTCTATACTCGGCTTTCTCTCCCTCACTATCTATCACTCACTTCACTCTAGTCTCACCTCTCCCTTTCCGTTGCATACCCCATCTGTCGCTCTTTTATTGTGCCCTCGCTTTTTAAGGATTTATTTTCCCATTTAGAGCAGTCAGAGCGAGACCCCCTCCACCAGAGTCAAAGCCAAGAACGAGGCGCCTCCAACCAGCGGCTGAGAATCATGCCGGTAACAACTGCACTACAACCACATCCACGTTCAGCTGCCCCTACACCGACAGCAACCACAGCAACACCTGCGGGGCAGCAGCAGCATCGTGGCTTCTTATCGTTCAGAACTACTTTCAACATCTTCAAATACACGAGCAGGGCTAATTCGCCTCGTCGCGAATTAATCGGCCCTCCACCTTCAGCGGCAGCAGCGGTAGCGGTAGCAACCCAACCTTCGGTCTACAATTACTCGGTTCCCCTGACAGGCGAAGAGGAGTACGACAGAGAATCCCGCGAGAACAAACACCAGTTAGCATTGCTGCCCGCATCGCCCACGCGAACCGGAGCCGACTCCTTCTTTGACGCTCAGTCGTACCATAGCTCGCGTTACCACTCGACTAGCACGTTCGAGGGGTTCGGGAGACCGCGCAGAGATACACTGAGGTCGCCAACACCAAACGGAATAACATCGGAATTCGAAGACATGAATGCGGGTGCACTCATTCTCGCGCCGGGCCCGAGTGAGCTCGAACGTCCAAAGTCCAACACCGACAAGCAGAGCTCATCCTCGGCTGGAGGAAACAAGACAGCTGCCAAGCTGCGGATGGCGTTGAGTCTGCTGCGACGTAAGAGCAATCAGAATCTGCGTAAGGCCTACGTTGAGCCCGTCGACGAGACGGCCGAAGGTCGGAACACGTTTGATAATGCTGTGGGTTCAACTCTGGGCGTCGTCGTTGTCGCTTCCCTCTTTGTTTTCTGGGACTTTGGAATGTTGACGGTTGTTCGCTCGCTCGCTTCAGGACTCGTTCCTCGACCCCGACTCGCTTGAACCGGGTCGCCTAATGTCCCCACCTGCCGGACGAAGAGGCAGTACCACAAAGTCCCATGGCTTCAAGTTAATGTTTCCGGCGCGGGGAAGCAGCCGTGCCATCCTCACCAAAAACAAACGCGAAGACCAGCCGCGACGAGCCACGGTTACGAGCATCAGTATCGCCCCCGACAAGGAAATCCCTGTCGACAGCTCGAATGGGGTGCACTCACGACCTAGAAGCAGCCAGTCCACGTTGCCAGGCGAGAGCTTAGCTGTGGACGAACCGGGTGACAGCATCTTCGCTCGTGAAAGTGGCGCTTTCGTCGGAGGCGGAGCATCCAGCCCAACCACCGGCGGCCTCTGCCCCCGGCCTGCGAGCTTGCAGAGACATTGGAGCGATGGACCGCGGAAACAGGCCGAGAACGCTACAGAACGGAAACCGACACCAGCGAATGATAGTGTTGGAATCAGCCTTGGGATCACCCCCAGAATTCGCCAGGGCAGTCAGGACCCGGACCGCATCAGGCCCCTGAGCTTCGGCGGTATATCGAATGGGTACGGGAACATGAGGATCACTGAGGCTGCGGCTCTCGAGGTTCGGGTCGGTGAGCTGGAATCACAGGTGTCGGATCTCCGCACCATCATCGCCGATGCGAACTGGCCGCCCCGTGCGGGGTCGATGTCATTCGAGGAGAGCATGCTTTGCTCCTCGCCGTCGAATTCGTTTTCGAGACCGGATACGGATACTGCCGTTGCTCCGGACGAGTCGATCCACCGCTACGAGCAGAGTCCTCGGGGCTTGCTCGGTGCTCGCGACCACACACTCTCGGCATTGGAAGGTTTCATGCCCGACGGCGAGAACAAACGCAACACGTTGTCCACGATCCGCGCTCCCCGCCGTGGCAGTATGCGAAGCATCAGCGAATCCCCGCACTCGGTCAGCACTGCGGAGTACAACGGGGTTGTGGCGATGGTCAAACGGGAGCAAAAGGCTCGGAAACGCCTGGAGCAGCAAGTCGCAACCCTGCAGGAACAGATGGCCGCCGTCCTTCACCGTCAACTCATGTCCGAGTCTGCGAGCCGTAGTCAAACGATGTTGGAGTCCCGCTTCAGCGCACATCTGCACCGGAAGACCAGCAGCGAGGTGCCGACACCCGACATCACGCCGCCGTCTTCTAGGAGCGCTGTGAGGCAGAGCAGACAGAGCATGAACATGTTTACCAGCTTCGACAGCCACGGCGCCGGTTCGGATGGCGACGACGACGACGAGGATGATGAGGCCCCGGGCTACTATGCCCAGCACGAATCGTGGCGAACACCCACTGAAGAGAAGGGCAATCCCAACGATAGCCTGCGCGGAGATGACACGTTTGGAGACACAATGCCAGGTTTCGCGACGACCCAAGGGAGGACACTAAGTCTGAGCAGAATGACGAGGAAGTAATATGGAAGCCCGGATACATTTTAATTATGACTGCTATGGGATACACGGACACGTACACGACACCACTCTACGGCCGACGACATTTGATGGATATGTGTGTGCCAGTTACTTGGCTTTTTACTTGTACAGATGGATTTGCTCTGCACCCAGTTTTATTTGGATACCCTACTTGCTTGCTTGCTTCTGGAGCCTGGGGGTTGTTATTATACGGCGCGATATTTCCGGGTCCTTTTTCTTGCTTTCATCGTCACTTTGCATTCCGGAGTTAATGTGTGCAGGCGTGCGTGTGTTTTATGGGTCTGTTTTGTCTGTTTTCGTGTGGGGGTTTTTATCGCTTCCCCCCCCCCCCCCCCAAAAACTTTCCCCTTTATCCTTTGCAATCTCCATTCTATGTCTTTCTTTGATTTACGCTCTCGGGAGCAAAAGTTTGATCGGATGTTTTTTCCTCGGCGGGCTTTTGTTTTTAAGGTGAGCATTAGAGCGTATGTGTGTTGCTAATATTTGCAACTCTTATTGACGGGACTTATGATACTTATGGAATACTGATGGATCGGGGGAGACGGAAGCATAGGAGTGCGGGGAAAGAGGGGGAGCGAGGGAGAAACGGGAAGTGGGCTGGTGCTGGATATGGTGTTACTAGGAGGCATGTTCGATGTCTACCAGTGGGTTGGAGATGGGGGGAAGTAGGAAATAAGGAATAGAAGCCCGATCAACAGAGAAGCATTGAACGGTAGCTACATTTTCTTTCGCGCAGCAGTCTGGTGAAACCGGGATCAAACGAAACGCACTCCTGACGACGAGTCTACACACATCCATATCGTACGTGAATATACCCGAGGGCCACGCAGCCTCGCCTCGGCGGGGGGCAGTTGGGACGCGGTAGAGTACCTGCCTACATACGCAAATACACGCAGACAGGCAGTAGCCTGCACTACCTCGGAAGCGACACAGCCGAGCGAGCGAGCCGGGTAGGCTGTTTGTGAGTAAACGGCAGGAAGCCTCGCGGCAGCCCCGCCGCCCCCACGCTGCCCCGACCCAGGGGCTATCTCGTTTTCCTTGCTTCCTTCCTTCCGGAGCCTGGTCCCGTTTGCGAGGTGTACATATGTATTTACGGTAATATATGTACCACAGAAAGGCTGCAACGGGGGGCTGTGCCGGCGAGTCTCGATCGGCCTCGACTGCCTTGCCTTACTTTCGCCTTGCTTTTGCGCCTATGGGCAGAGGCCTACCTAAATACCCACCAGCTCTCAACATCTCTGCATTGCCGGAGGAATATACTGCAGCGGACAGACGGGCAGGCTGGGCCTCGGGTGGGTTGCAGTTGTCCCGCCTTTTGTATTGCGTACCTGTAATGTAGGGTCGCTGTTGCACGCACATATGTACCCATGGCAAGGAAAGGCCCTCGCGTTAGACATCAGGGCGGGTAGGCCAGAGTGCTCAGAGAGGGTGAGAAGCTGGCCTGCATCGGCTGGCGAGACGAAAGGAATGGGCAAGGCGTGAATAGCTACCCAGCCGCTGGTCCGAGCCACTTCCGATGATCGCTATCGTGAACACACAAGCGTTAAATTAAATCCGACTCTCCGCACGCATCTTAGCCTTGGCCCGGTTCCTAAACCACATCACAACCACCTCAGCATGGAAGCAAACGGAGCACAAACAAAAACCCTTTCCTACGCCCTACTAACTACAGCTAAAATGCAACCCCGCAGTTCTAACTTCCCGCAGACAGTTCCTAAATAGTCCCTTTCAGAAAACCTCAGAGTGTGTATACACAGGCTGTATCTGTTGTGAACAGTATGTAGATGATAGTGTAGATAGTAGGAAGTAGGCAAGCGATTCAGCCAAGGGGTTAGGATCGTCCATTGTGCTCAACGTTTGCCATCGTATCGTATCGTATCCGGAGAATCGTCTCGCCCCCCTCCTCTCCCACACACACTCCCGCTCTCCTTCTCCCCTCCAATTTTTGTTTGCATAAGTATGCCCGGGTGGCTAGGATATACACGATATCCCTATAGCCAATACAAGTTGTGGACCATCGGTGCATTTGCCTTAATGCGTTGTAAACTCAATCATAGCCCGTAATACCGACTTGACTGGCGAACGCGGTCGAGACACTGCGGACATCATCGTCGAGGTCGCGACGGCCAAGGCCGACGCCGCCCATGACAGAGGAGCCGCCGTAAACACTGCCTTCGGCGCCAGTCTTGTAGCCACCGGTCAAGTCACGGCCACTCTCAACATAACGTTTCAGGCGATCGCTCTGGGAGAGACTCGTGTGCTTGCCGTGATCGGTTCGTGCTATGAAGCCGGTGGTCAACTCGGTGGAAACGGACGCAGCGGAGGAGGGGAGCATGACGCCGCCGTTGTCAGTGCCGGCGCGACCAGGCAGGGTGGGCCAGTTGTCCATATTGAAGCCACGGAACATAGGAGGAAATGCAGAGGTGACGGCGGCCGAGTGGATGGAGGACACGTCGTCCGGAATATAACCGATGACCGAACCGGAGTCATTGTACTCAGTGGCTGGTCTGTTGCTTGCCTTCGTGGTAGGCAGATTGGCCGGGTTCGTGGCCGGGCCAATGCCACCGGGAAGTCTAGATCCAGTAATGGTTCCGTTTGCTGGAGTCTGATAGGCCATCTGGTAACGCTGGGGTCCGCGGTAGGTCTGACGGGGTCGAGAAAACTGGACCATAGAGACCTGCAGGTTGCTCAGGGCGCCCTCGACCAAGCAGTTCTTTTCCTTGAAATGCATGAGAAGGTAGTGCCACAGAGGATGTTTGCTGAGCACCTTTGGGTTGCCCAGAACGACGAGTCCGAATTTGGCACGCGTGAGCGCGACATTGAGACGGCGGGGATCGTTCAAGAAACCGATTCCCTGATGGTCGTTGGAACGGACACATGACAGAACAATGTAATCCTTCTCGCGTCCCTGGAACGCATCGACCGAAGCAACTTCAATCTCTTTGTAGAGTTCCTTGCGAAGGGAGCCGTTGGTCTGCATGGACGACACGATGTAGGAACGCTGGCCTTCGTAGGGGGTGATAATACCGATTTGGGAAGGCTGGACTCCGGCTTTGAAGAAACGCGTAATAATCTTCTCGCATGCGGATGCCTCTGTCCTGTTGAGGTAAGAAGTACCACTGGCGCTGATTTCTTCGTTGCCAAGATTACTCCAGAACATCATGGGTGCATCGGCGACGGGCCACGGGAAATCGACGTTCCTCCTGAGACGTTCCTGCGTGGTTACGCCATTTTGAAGACTGCCTTCGTAGAACATATTGCTCGGGAACTCCGACAGGCAAGGATGCATACGATACTGGACATTTAGGCGAATAGGTTGGCAACCAAGAATGACCAAACGTTCAAAGAGCGACTGGTGAAGACCGGCACGGGCAGCTTTCTTGTTCATGATGACAGGTCCAAGCTGTTGGTGATCGCCGACCAGGACAACCTGCTTGCAACCAAGCACCAAGGGGATCATGCATTCCGGCTCCGCAGCCTGCGTGCTCTCGTCGATGAGGACGGTCCGGAACTTCAGCTTTGACAGCCTCGGGTCTCCAGCTCCCACACAAGTACAGCAGATGACGTCGGCGTTGTGCAGGATCTCGCGCTCCGCGTTTCGAGTGAGATGCTTAAACTTCTTCTCATCCTGGGATGAAAGCTCTCCGAGTTCGTTTTTCAACTGTCCAAGCTTAACAAGCTCCACGTTCGTGTCATTCAGTCGAACTTGCGCGTGCAGCGACAAGAAAGACACCTGGGATTCGACATCTTCACGGGACTTGGCTGTCAAACGTACAACCTTGAGGCCTGTCCTGTGTATCTTTTCCGTCAATTGATCAACGGCAACATTGGAAGGCGCACAAACGAGCACCTGAGAGCCGCTGGATCTGGCAAGATGGAAAACGATTGTTGCAGACGTGACTGTTTTACCGGTTCCAGGGGGTCCTTGGATAAGCGACAGCGGCTTCTGCAGAACGCTCTTGACTGCATTGACTTGACTGACGTTCAGCTCTGGCAGACCGGGAACCGAGAAGCGTCTTGGGATCGCGGTCTTCAGAGGCGCAGCAGCTACCTCATGGCCCAACAGGCGATGGTAGATGTACCCACTGACACTCATCTCATCGACAGCAAAGCTCTTCATGGCTAACTGCATCCTGTCGAAACTGGTGGCCTTCCAGACATAGTCTGCGCAGAAAGCCTGGCTACAATCGGTAGGGACTTGCTTGTCGCTGACATTCCTCCTGAGCTCAATAGTAACCTCGTCGCTCTGGTTGTTGGGAATCTTGATGACGTAACCGACGCCTTCCCAGTGTGGCCTGAGCTCTCCGACATAGCGCAGACGCATCTCGTCGCCAACCGCAAGCTTGACATCGCCGAGCTCAAGCTTGGGGAGAACAAAAGAAGCCAAGTGTTTGTTGTTCAAACCTATATCCCAACGCACAACGAGGTTGTCCTGGCTCTGCGCTTCCTTCAACTTCCGATCGTAGTCCGCCTCGATTTTCACAAGTGGGCCAAAGATATTCTGGTACTGGTACGCGTCGTCGTATCGCAACATGACATGTGCCGGTTCGTCATCCACACCAGCGCCCTTCTCCAGGTCGGAGATAGTAGCATTCGCGTTGTCCTTCCACAGCTCCTCCAATTTTCCTATCATTTGAGGGGAGAGATGGCGCGCCCTAAGCTGCTCTGCGTCGGAAGGGGTCGAAACGAGCCATGGCAGGAAAGAGCGATCCTCGATCAACGGTTGCCACCTGTGTGTGTCCCAGTTCATGTCTTTGTTCGACGGCGCGGCAGCGCAGGGCTGACGGCAGAGCAGGACGACGACTGTGTCGGACTTTGCCGGAATAAAGCCCAGAATGAAGACATTCTTGGTTCCGCAGTTGTAGCATTCAAGGGTAGTCTCTCCAAGGGCAGATTGGTGGTGAAGGCAAACTTCCTAGGGCCGGATCAGCATACAGATATAATCGTCGATGACAGTCACGCCTTACCTTGTGGCGAGCGCGCACAAGATGGTTGATGATATGAGAGGAAGAGGTGTTGCCGCGAGCGCTACAGAACCACTTATTGCATATCAAGCACTTGACTACGCAGGATGGCGAGTGTATTCCACAGTATGCACAGGCATGAGCGGGAAGCTCAGTATCATCGTCAACCGGAATCAAGCCATCCTCTTCGCCGTAGTTGCGGTCACCAAGTGCGGAGCCGCCGACAGGCACACTGACCAAGCTGAGAGTATCGTCTATCGTGTCTTCGTCATCATCGTGGCGTCTTGCCTTAAGATCGTACACCGAAGATGTCTCGACAGTGGAAGCGCTATCGTCGAAGTGGTTACCTGTCATGGAGTTAGAATTTGGACACATACCTCAGCGGTGTAGAAGGTCGTACCGAGATGAGTAAAAGAGCCGTCCATGACTCTTCTTTTCCACGTAGAGATCGGAGGAGAAAAACTACTGGAGGAGGGAAAGGTCAAAGATGACAGGGCAGAATTACACTGTGAGTGTTCGTGAGAAATGGAGGGGTAGAGTCCGTGGGTTCGTAGGTTCGGAGGTGTGAACTAAAACCTCAAAGCCACCAGATGGGGGAGAGAAGATGGGGTCAGTCCGCTAGCGAAGAGGAGAAATCCGCAATTGAGATACTTTAAGGCAGGGTTAGTGAAATACAGATTGTGATTTCAAAACGTAGCGGAGAAGTAGAGTTGGTGAGTTAAGTGCGTTGAGATGTTGAAATGTTGCTCATGTTTGCTCTAGCTACCCAAGTTTCCTATCCCCACTAGTTATCCCTGTGGCTAGTTTACCCGGATGATCTAGCAATAGTTACGGAATTACCCACGAAAAAAAACAGAAAAGCTTGAGCCTCAATATTCACCACAGGCACAGTAACAATGGTACGTCAAATAAAACTCAAGACGGGAATCGTAACCAAATACTGACGATGATTGGTTATAGATCCGCCGGAACGCACGCGAAAGGTATCGTAACTTGGCGCTCTTCATACTGAACTTCGACCATGCTGATTCTGTAGGCGTGACTTCCTCTACAGAAAGCAGCTCGAGCTTCAGAATGCACAGGTCGCAGAAAAGCGAGCAAAGTTGAAGGCGGCGCTTGCCAGCGGAAAGGTATGCTCGCGGTGCGCGGTGTTTCTCCCAATCCTACAGGCTCTGACGATTGAATGCCCGACTTTTAGCAACTGCAAAAAGACATCGCCAATGATGCGCAGCTCCGAAAAGACTTCAAGTATGACGAATCGCAGTCAGAAGTCGATGCGGCCTTTGTGGATGACGAGTACGATGCACTGTCGGGAATCGTCGACCCTAAAATAATCATCACCACGTCTCGCGACCCGTCATCCCGTCTAATGCAGTTCGCCAAAGAGATCCGTCTTCTCCTGCCGAACTCCATACGTCTGAATCGTGGAAATACGGTCCTCCCCACGCTTTGCCAGTCCTGCCACTCTACCTCTACTTCTGATCTTGTTCTGCTGCATGAGCATAGAGGAACGCCGACATCAATTACAATTACGCACTTCCCTCATGGCCCGACGGCGATGTTTTCGCTACACAATGTAGTTCTCCGACATGATATCCCAGATAGTGCAAAAGGGACCGTCAGCGAAAGTTATCCTCATCTGATCTTCGAGGGATTTTCTACGCCGCTGGGAAAGAGGGTGGTTACCATTCTGAAGCATCTGTTCCCTCCGAGGGAGGCTGCCAAGATGAAGGAGGGGAACAGAGTGATCACTTTTGCATTAACAGATGGAGATTACATCAGCGTGAGGCACCACGTGTACGTCAGAACTGGATACAAGAGCGTGGAACTTGCGGAGGTGGGTCCACGAATGGAGATGAAGGTAAGCACTGGTTAGTTGACAAGTTTGATCGGATGCTGACGACTTACAGCTCTTCGAGATCCGTCTTGGTACAGTCGACAACAAGGATGCAGACTATGAGTGGCGGCTGGCAAACTACACCAGGTAAGTTTTTCATGTGATAAGTACATTATCATCATGCTAACATTTTTTTTTTAGAACCGCGAGAAAGAGAGATTTGATGTAATGTTCTACTCACACGCACTCTACGGAACTCAAAATTTGGTCATGGAGTTTAAGTGTCCTTTGTGTTTCGTTCATCATCGGTTCTCTCTAGATAATACATCTATAGAGCGTTTTCGTGATATGGCGCCAGGTCTCACTGATGCTTGAGGTTGCGTAACTACATACTTCTCATGAATTTGTGGATAGCTTTTTAGTCATTACTGGAAGATACAATAGTATGTGCAAAGGTATTGTGTACAGAAAGATTGGGCAGAAGTGACTTTTCCTTTCGAGAACTATCCGAACAACCATCCCGCCAAAGAGCAAGATTCATGGAGCGGCACTCGTTCGTAGTAGTTACAACTGTCCTATTAAACTTATTGGTTTGTTATCGGACGGTGGGCAATCGCTAGGTCGGACGCGATTAATGACAAAACAAAAAAAGACCGTTGGTTTGCCTCACTACAAGGTAGATCTGTGTGTGGGAGTAGCAGGTAGATAGTGCTCGGAAGTCCTTTAGACCGCTTGCCTTCCCTAATCGTAAGCCTCAGGAACACGGGCTTCAAAGTTCCGATCTTCCGAAGATATGTAGGTAAACGTTCTTACGCCCTGCATACTTTCCGAAAATTATAGAGATTTTTTAATTTACCGACTGAAGAGGTTGTAAATTCCATGATTTTTATATTTGAAGAAGGTTTAAAGATCATCTATCATTGGCAGTCAACTATTGTACGGCCGATCGTACGAAGGCTCATGGCAGACACTGTAACTTGGTCGTCCTGCTACGCTTCCCAGATTTTCGCCGCACGGCTTTTACGCTAGCGAGCAACGTCGGAAACCTTTTTTGTTGTCGACTCCTAGTCTCATCCATCATCGCACATTTTCTCAGCAAGCAATTTTCATCGGTTCAACGATTCCTTCAACAGCCCGAGCTTGCAGCCCAACTTTCCGTCAAGCTCTTTCTGTTAAATCCATCTCCACCGGAGATTCCCCTCTCCTTCGGCCCACCTTTCTTCTGTTCTCCCCCATCTGTGTCTGACGCGCATCACGTCCCACTCCCGTCTTCCTCTCGGTTGGCACCTCTTTCGACCGCATCGCACAACAGAAGAATACAGAATGGCGAAGCCACGAAGAAACGTCAAGTTTGCACAGCGCTCACAGGCTACTACTACATCCAGCGAGTTTGAGGGAAGGCGAGATGATATGTCGAGTGGAAGTGAAGACGAGGAGGAGGAGGAGGAGGACGACATGTTAGTGCCGTCGACTTCCCCGAGGTCGCAGTCCGAGCAGACAGCTCTTGTCCAGGTAGGCGCTCCTTTCGTTGTGAGAGCTATGTGAAGTCGTCTTGTTAATTTCCATCTTCAGCAGGAGCCACCACTTTCTGACTACGAAAAGAAAAGGCAGACGTTCATCACGCGAACAATATGGACTCTAGCCATGATAGCGATATTCTTTGGATCTATGGCTGCCGGGCATCTGTATATCCTGGCTATTGTCACGGTTGTGCAGGTGATGACGTTTAAGGAAGTGATTGCAATTGCAAATGTTCCGTCACGAGAGAAGAAGCTACAGTTCACGAAAAGCCTTAACTGGTACTTTTTGGCGACGACCATGTACTTCCTGTACGGAGAGAGTGTCATCTACTATTTCAAGCACATTGTCTATGTGGATGCGTTCCTACTTCCTTTCGCTACCCATCACCGCTTCATTAGCTTCATTCTCTACATCATCGGTAAGCGCTGGAATCGCCCTTGCTAGTGATCGCGACGCTTGCTGACTTTGCTGACACAGGCTTTGTCTTCTTCGTGGGATCCTTGAAGAAGGGCCACTACAAGTTCCAATTCACGCAATTCGCATGGACCCACATGGCGCTGTTCCTCGTGGTTGTGCAGGCGCACTTTATCATGAACAACATCTTCGAGGGAATGATCTGGTTCTTCTTGCCGGTATCACTTGTCATCACGAACGACATCTTTGCCTACATCTGCGGAATCACCTTCGGCCGTACACAGTTGATCAAAATCTCGCCTAAGAAAACCGTCGAGGGTTTCGTCGGAGCTTGGTGGATGACCGTGTTATTCGGCATGTTCATGACCAATATCTTGATGCGTTATCAGTACTTCATCTGCCCCGTTAAGGTTAGTTGCCACAATAATTCCGTACAGCCTAGCCCTACCCTTATTGTCATGATGAGATCAGTGTATTTTTTTTTATAGATGTTAGACTTCTGAGTGCATTACACGACGAGGAGCATTCCACTTTCTGACTTTGCTCCCCCCGCTCTCCATTTCTCTGCTATTATGATTTCCTCAGGATAAAGCTGACTGAGCCAAAGGATCTCGGAGCAAGTGCGTGGACTGGCCTGGAATGCACTCCTAACCCGGTGTTCCTGAAGCACACCTACGACCTTCCATTCTTCCTACACCCGCTGATCGGCACAACCCTGAACATCGAACCCATGCAGTTCCACATTCTTGCGATGGCTACCTTTGCCTCTCTCGTGGCTCCATTCGGTGGATTCTTCGCGAGCGGCTTGAAGCGAACGTTCAAAATCAAGGATTTCGGTGATTTGGTGCCCGGCCACGGTGGTATGACCGATCGGATGGACTGTCAGTTCACCATGGGATTCTTCGCATACTTGTATTACCAGTCTTTTATCGCCGTGAATAGCGCTGCCAGCGTTGGTAGCGTTCTGGAGACTGCTATCAACAGTCTTTCACCTCAAGAGCAGGTCGAGGTCCTAGAGCGTCTAGGACGTTACCTAGTCGGCCAGGGCATCATTGCTGAGAAGGTTTGTGTCCTCCTCTACATCTTTTGCAACGATCATGCTAACTGGATCCCCTAGGTCGTCGAATGCATGAACGGGGCATTATCGGCCCCTCCTGCTTGATCGATCATGACATTTTTCATTTCAGTATATAGGATTCAACTCTTCCATAGTTAATCTTGCTGCTTTTCTAACTGCTCACGAGGATTGTTGTGGTCTTTCCTTCGAGCGTTATGCATTTGATTTACGGTTTTAAACGGAATGGAAGGAGTTCTTGTATGCGTTTGTGTTATCCAACTGGTTTTCGGAGGATTGACGAGTGATTGCTTAAAATGGGGTGTTTATTTGGCTACAGTTGCTGAGGACGGGAAAGGATTCGCTCGTGCTATGTTCAGTATCTTGCTTCAACATTATGATATCCTGGGGGTTCTCTTGTTTCTTTCATCTTTTAGATTATTCATATCAGGCTTTATCTCGTTTCTCTATATCTATTCTAGGTAACTCAGTGGTAGAGGTTTCACTTTCCTCTATAAGTCTTTCGAAGGCTCATGTGTCTTTGCGTTTGTTAAGTGTACCTACATAAGTACTTGTGATTTTTTTTTGGGTTTATCTTAGCCCTGAACTGATTCTGCCACGATGATGGCGCCTGTCTCGGGAATGAGTGCTAGTGGACGGCCGACATGTAGCATGCCTCGGCTCTGGCCCATAACTATGCCGAAACTCCTTAAAAGCCAGCTTTCTTTACAACGATCCCCCCCCCCAACACAAACACTTCCCAAGCCCGCAATGGCTACGAAATCTGCAATAAATACCGTCTTTTTCGACATCGGCGGAGTCTGCGTACGCCCTTTTAGCCTTCAGAAGAGATAAGTCCGGTTAATATGACCTTTCATAGGTGCACTCTCCAATGATCGCAATATCGGAATACGAACACGCGCTCTCGCTACCCTTAGGCTACATCAACTTTGCGATCACTGCGGCCTCTCCCACGGGCGCCTGGCAGCGATTAGAGCGCAACGAGATTCCATTGAACATGTCATTCTACTCCGCGTTCGCACGGGACATCTGCTCACCGTCTGCCTGGCGGCGGTTCCACGAAGCGAAGCGTCTTCCCTTGGCCATGGAGGCTCCGCCTCTGATCGACGGCGAAGCCCTCTTCTGGCGGATGATGGCCAAGGGCCAGACGCGCGACCCCGTCATGATGGGCGCCGTACGTCGGTTGCGCGCCGCCGGTATCAAAGTTGGCGCACTGACGAATGATTACCGATATCCGGACGGGCATCCGTACTTGGAGGGGAAGGACGAGTTGAAGAGAGAATTTGACGTATGGGTGAGCTCTGCCGAGTCCGGGATGAGGAAGCCGGAGGAGGGTTTTTACAGCGAGGCGATGAGACGGGCTGGCGTCGAGGACGGAAGACAAGTGGCGTTCTTGGATGACATCGGGGTCAATCTGAAAGCTGCGGCTAGACTGGGTTGGAGGACGGTGAAGGTGAGCATCGGGAAGAGTAGAGAGGCGGTGAAGGAGTTGGAGGAAGTGGTGGGCGCGAAGTTGCTCGATGGGGAGGAAGAGACAAAGAGTAGGCTGTAGATACATACTTATTGATACCCAATTGGTCGAATGGACATCACACCGCAGCACTCGCGATCTGCGAAATATATCATGATGTCTCAGTGATGTCCCCACGGCGCCCCAGATCAGCGTCGGATCCGACGTCTCCGGCCGTTCGTTTGCCCTATTTTCGGTCCAACATCAGATCAAGGGGGGCCATGCGTGCGTCATTGCCAAGTAGAATAGATAGGCTTCATCACGCCACTACATAGATACATGGCGAAGGCGTCAACCGAGAAGCTGGACTTTCTGTAGTAGTGCTTGTAGGTTCCACGCGCCGAATGTTTCCTTTTTCTGCAGAGAACGAGAACTTTCAAAGTTTCCAAGACACCACACACAGGCACACAGGAAACGGACTGTATCTACATATCCTCGCCATGATCTACCTAGGTCGCATGCGAGTAATTAAACAAAAAAAAACACAGACACACACCACACATGTCAAGGGCAGTTACGGTACTACGTAACACACTCCGTTCAGATCACGAGGCACACTTTTCCGCCATGTCTCTCGTTACGTATGTATTGACGGACATCCGCCCAGACCTTGGCATGGCATTGCGTGAAACAGAAGGCAAGATTGGGAGAGGCGCGGGCTTGTGCGGTGCGTGGCTGCCGCGTAAGTAGTACATACATAGCAGTTCCAGAGATTGGATGGCGGAAATCAATGTTTGGTATGACGTTCGAGTCTGGAAGTAGTGGTGTTGCGGGGAAATCTGCTGAGAAGACGAAGTGGAAGAAGGTGGTGGTTGGTGACATCATACCTTGATGGTCGCAGCACCAAAAGAAAAGAAACCAAGGCCAGGTGCAAGCAAGGCCATAAAGTGGCCTGTACCCCTCCCTACAGTTCCGAGGCGCGCCCTGCAAAGATACCGCACAGAAGCAATCAGAAGTGTATATATATCAGAAGTTCCGTCTAATCTCACAACACCTTCACTATCCAACAAAACACGAACAAATCGAAACCTCGCCTGCGTGATACTCATCCCAACCACCAGCCACTACGACCACTTCCAACAATATAACCTTACATCGCCACCGCCATGCCGTTCACCGCTAGGTGAGCCTTTCTTGATCTCCCCTCTGCATGTAGCTTTGTTTTGACACCCTGCTAACTCTCCCGCGTCACAGTGACATCTGCAAGATCGTATGTTCTCCAACTTCTCTCTCACTCGCTTCCGCTGTCCTTCGTGCCTGAACTGTCCTCACGTGCTCATAGCTCCTTGCCATCCTCCTGCCACCTGTCGGGGTGTTCCTCGAGGTTGGATGCAACGGAACGTTGTTGCTGAGTGAGTCCTTTTACAACCTGCCTCCACGCGCAACAGAGCTAACTATCCTCCCCTTCTAGACATCTTGCTCACCTGCTTGGGCTACATTCCCGGTATTCTACACGCGCTGTACGTATCACCCTTACGTTTCCGTTGCGCAGACAGCTAACAGTTGTGCGACTTCAGATATGTCATATTTAAGTATTAGTCGGAGACCCAATTCGAAGCTTGAATGGACCGACGATGAGGTGGGAAGAAGGAGACTACTGTATTTCCTTCCTCAATGATGAATGGCAAACGAATTTTAATGATTATCTTTGTTCTTTTTTCTCTACTTTCGGTTTTCTCTGCTTCGTCTTCTTTCTTCGATGGGCGCTAGTTGTATGCTATTATTTCTGTCTTGTCTTCTACTGTTATGGGCGAGGTAATTTGTTTGTATCATCTTGTCGCCTTCTAATAAGTTGGACTGCAATACGTGGTAATCACTGCTACCGAAGCTTCTGGATTTCCGATGAGCTGGAAGGTCATGGTAATTGTAAGCCACACATCACTACATTTCAGGCAGTTACCAATCACTACGTTCATCCTCGATCCCAAGTTGTACAGAGGGGTAATCAGACCTCATCTAACAATTTCCCTCTGTTCGTGTTCGTCCAACAACCAACCCATCTCGAGTGGTTTGTTCACTGTTCGGGCATAGCGCTGCCGTCGCTAAAACTCGGGCCTGCGACCCCTGTCGAGCTTCGCTACTGAACAAAACCCACACGCACCAAAAACCAATCGACACCTCACAGCCTTTCGCCGTCAGCCACCCAGGACGAACGACGAATACTACCCACTTAGCACGTAATCCCCAGTCAATGTACCGTATCCCACGACGATAGCCGCAGCAGCAGTAGCAGCAGAATGACTTCAACCGCATACCTCTCCGCCGACCTTCTCAGCGGGTTGCTGACATTCACTACACCGTTCCACCTCACGTCTTCGCGATTCCGGATCCGGCTCAGCAGTGAAGAATCACTGTTCCCTCGCGTGTGCGAACTGCACAACACGCTGGAACTCCTAGCGTCTTCGTCGTCACCCATGCGACGGCTCTACGAGCTCCGAGGGGTAAAGGGGGATGGAGAGACGAATCAGGATGCAGAGGACTTGCTCAGTTTCATGCTGAACGCCGAATTCTTGCTGTATGCCCTGTACAAGGAGTATCCTATCCTTCTCAATCCGAGCCTGGCGCATTGGGTTGGTTGCTGTCGAGAGTTCGAGAAGTATGCCAAGGGTCATGTGGGTGAGTGGGGACTGCGCGACCAGGTACTGAAGATGCGCGCGGCATTTGTGAAGGGAATTCTGAGCGAGAGGGGAGAAGATGTAAGTTTCTGCTTGTGGACGATGTTAAGGAGGTGAGAGAGGGCTAACCTAAGAGCAGTTGGCCAAGATTACGCCTCAGGACTTCGCTGTGCGCGGTCTTGACTTCGATGTGAATCTGGATTCGTTCCGGGGGGCCCTGTTGGATCAGGGAATCTACGATGAGGATTACTACTCCGATGGCCCGGATGTGGGCGATGCGCTACACACCTACGCCGATAGTCACAATGGAGACCGATATTCCAAGACACCGTCCGTGTCCACCGAAACAACGCGGACTCCCGCAACACCTTCCACCCCGTCGCACCAACAGGAAGCCCAGGCTCAAGCCCAAATTGCCAACATCATCATACAGGCGACGAGCGAGGAGCTAACCCCGGTTCTCACCAATCGCCTCTTGACGCACATCAGTGCGAATCTGTCCATCCTCACTACGATCCCACTCGAACTCCTCTCAACGCCCGCCTTCTCCAGCCTATTTTCCACCAATCTGACCCTCACTCGTGGCCTTGTCTCCCTCTTCCTCTCGAGCGGTAGCAAATCTCAGCGCCGCGAACTTCTCGCCTCCCTCGAGCTCCTCCCAATCTCTCTCGGCTCCCTGGAGATGCTGAACGATCTCACGCAGACGCAGCTGCTAAGCAACGAGGAGATTGCACGCCTTATTCATGGCGTGCTGACGAACGGCGTGCGGACTGCAGAATCGATGGGTGCTAGGCAGGCTCAGAACAGGCTCGTCAAACTGCTATGCCTGTTCGTGCAGAGCGTGCTGAGGAACGAGGTTGTAGGACTGTCTGACGTGTACTACCTCATACAGGATTTGGGAGTCAAGTTCATGAGTGTCAAGGAAGCGAGGGAGCTTTGGCGGACGTATTGCGCTACCACCTGATATGCATCTTCTCCGACAACGCCATCTGTTTCACCGGATTCCTTGCTCTCTGTTTTTCATTTCGTTCTTCTGGGAGCCTGAGCGGCAGTGGGTTCGTCATTAACTAGGGTGCCACTTGCAATCCACATTTGTCGATTCATTCCTTGCCTTTTTCTTTCTTGTAATGCTCATCTTTCCGCCTCTTTTCTTTTTTTCTTTCTGTATCTTGGTTTGGCGCAGGGTAACAGGTAAAGGGATATCACTACAAGACATGTCCACAGATGGGGATCGTTTCGGGAGAGGGGAAATTTTCCATCTGCAATTTTTTTGTTCGGGAGCTTGGTGTTTTGGTCTGTTTTTTATTTTTTTATTTTACTTTGCATCGATGTTCGACTCCATTGGAGGACAAACGGGTTTCGGCGTCTTCATACATGTGCTTTTTGTCTAAATATGCATTTACTTGGCAGGGGATGGATGGCATGAAGGTTATGCGGGTGTGTGTTTGCATTTGGTGGGGGAATGCAGATGATTGTACTTACTTTACTCGTGTACGTATGGACGTAGTCATTTTTATTCATCAAGATAGAAGAATTAGTATTGGTACGAAATTTGAGGGAATGGGGAATTGGGGAGACTGAATGGGAGCACAAGCTATCACAGTCATCATTGTCTTACAGCCGCTTCGTATCGTTTTGTTCACCATAGGCTACTAGTTTTTTAAGCTGTATGCGAAATAAATTGATGTTCTCTCTCTCTTCTCTCTTTCGTATCAGTATTATAAATGGCATCTTGAAATCAAAATTTCCAAAGACTCCATCCAGTAGGGTGTCGCATCGCATCAAATCATGCCTTCCACCCTTTCCTCCTCCTGACAATTGTAGCAGCCATCATGGGTCTTCTCCGGGTTGCCTTCTGCTTTTTCCTGATCTCCACCTTCTCCTCCTCATCAACCCACTCTTCGTACCCATCGTACCATCCTTCGGGGAACCATCTCCTGGGTACAATATCCTCGCCCAAATCCAGATGATGCCGTGTGCCGCCTTCATCCGCACGTACGCCATAGACCACGCTCTCAGTCAGCGTATGCGCGATTTCTTTCCCAGTCATAACACATCCACTCGGGCCCAGACGCTCCACGATTGGCCGAAGCAGACGCGCAGTGGAGAGGTAACTATCGTCTTTGCAATACACTGTATTCGCGTACGCGACTGCCGCACATCCGCACGCAAGTTGAAACACCAAGATCATGCCGAGGATGAGGAAGAGGTAGTTCCATTTTATTTTCAGGAGAACGCCGGACCAAGCCACTTGCCCTTGGCTTTGCGCAGTGCTTTCGCCGTAAAGGTCTTTTGCCGCGATGGCGCCAATGGCGAAACGGCTGGCGAGCTGGGCCATGTAGTCGCCGTCGGCAGCAAGGGTATCAACGCCGTAGTTACTCCAGGGGGACTCCGGGATGTAGCGGACGTATTCCCAGCCGTCGGGCCCAGTGGAGTAGCCTTCGAGGGAGATGGCACCAGCGGCTATGTGTGCAACCGAGTCAGGCATTTGGTGAACAGCGTCCGTGGCGTTATGGATGGTGGAAATGTGGACTTCACAGTCGTAGAAGGCGCCGTCACCAGAGTCGGTGGAGGCCAGGAAGGAGAGGGCGGCGACGGAGGCGCAGCGAGGCCCGCAATCCCAACCGCTGTTGCGCGGGAGGTTAGAGCGCGGGTTGATCCACGTTGTGGCGGCGGGGCCGAAGTCCTGCAATTCCATCAGTATTGCCTTATATTGTCCTGGGGGAGAGGGCGGCCTACCGAGATCCCGCTGAGAGTATGTCTCGTAGTGCCATTCAAATAAACTACCGTCGACGAATTCCCGTACTGGCCCTCGATGAGCGGATAGTATTCACACTCAGCGGATGCCTGGACCCATCGACTCGACTTTGAGGCGAGCAATTCATGCGTTGCGGTTGCATGTGGATTTCGTTCTCGGAAGTAGTATACCCATCCCTCACCATCGGCTACTACCTCGATGGGTCGGTCGTAAGGATCGTTTGGGTCGGTCACTCCCGGTTCAGTCAGCGGCTGATACTGGAGGACTACAGAGAAAAGGCCCCATTCGTGTGCGGATGCGCGCTCAGCTTCTGGAGTAGGCGTGTAGGAGCGTGATACCGCGTCGCGCTCGGAGAAGGTGGACCAGTTGGTTACGTTGACGATTCCCGAATGGAGAAAGGCTCCGCCTGCACTGTCATAGGAATATGTCAAGCCAGTCAGTGCCACTGAAAGCCGGCCAATTGCATTGAACAAAATCCAAGCAAAGCAGGCCATGGAGGTCATGGGCCGAGTGCGCAAGATATGAACTCCATATCGAAACACTTTGATGAGCGAGCTCAAACCGAGGAGGAAGTCAATCTTTTCCGCTGTTAACCATCTCACTCAGAATTTCCAGAACGATAGCTCCTACCTCCTCCAACTGGTGGGCCTTTCTAGCCAGCAACTTCCACCTCACGATAATGGCCATACCCTTCAACGACGCGGCCAAATTTAGACCTAGGGTGAGATACAGCATCGTGGTGCTAAAATTGAACCAACGCCTCTGTGACCTTGTCAAGACTTTGATCTTCTCGAACTGGTAGAACACCAAGACCATGGCCGTGGCAAGTAGCAAACTTGCCAGCCACCGTAGCAAAACTGAACAGGTACAGTAAATCAGTCAACTAACCACCGAGACGGCCAGGAAAGAAAAGAAAGCCCCATACTTTTCCCCATTAGATGAGCATATTGTTTCCGATAATCATGTCTCCGCGCGAGCTGGCCTTGCGCGGTTGGTCCCATGGACTGATAGTATGTCTGCAGCTCTCCCATTCCATCTTCCCGAAAAGTCGGAGTCTTCGTCCACGCTGGAGGAGCTTCTACTATTTCTCAGCGCTGCCGCCCTCACACCTCAATTGTAGCCGATAAGAAAACCCACCGCCGTGACCGCCATATCTCCGTTGAAAATCCCTATTGGCAGCTCGATACGACGGATCTTCCGCTTCCCTCCTTCTCCGTCGTGAGCGCGATGTTTGATGGTGCAGCAGCTCACTATCGACGCGGTCAGGGGCGGCCGGAGAAGCCTCGCGTTCCCCGCGCCCCTCCCTCTCCCGCTCCCGACGATGATGCCTGTGCCGCCGCGACTCCGATGGTTCCTCTGGCGGCGATATCGGGTTTATCTCATACATTTCCGTTTCCGATTCTGAGGAGCCGTCGTGCTGCGAGATGTCAGCATAGTGGCGGTGGCTGCGGCCGGTCATTGTAGCTGCTAATTTTGACTGAGGTAGAGAGGGAAGGGGAGGAGAAGTTTGCGGTCGGCGGGGTGTTCACGTATCTACGGCTGAAACTTGAGCTGGGGTGTGACAGACGAATTGATGCCTGTCAGCCCACCGTCGTACAAATTAGCCTCAGAAGAGTCGGATTGATGTTGCAGGACATACCTCTTCGATATGGGCGTCGACACTGAGTTTCGGCTTTTAGCAAAAAAGAAAACCAAGCAGCGGGAGACGGGCAGCGGACACGGCCACAAGATATGTAAACCCGCAACACCCCAGCTGGCGGCTCTGTTGCGGGGCCAACGCATTCGCATTGTATGGTTGGGGACACCTATACCCAAACGACATTAGTTTTTCGAGTGACTAAGCAGCGAGTGATCACGCATGGAGCAAATGAGAGGCTTCGAGCCCACTAGTTCGCACCTTAGGTATCTACCTCATATCAAGCCGAACTTCACTATGAACCAATTCATTGTGCTTCTGGATTTAGCGAACCCGAGACCGCCATATCATCGCTGCGACGCACCCGGCGCAAACGTACTATCGCCACGCCGATGCGGGCAACTGTACGCCGCTGTGTCGAAGTACTCCTATAATAGAACCAATACCACCGCTGGGACCGTCGCGCCGCAGCCGTTGTAACTGTCCTATCGCTGCGCTGATAGCCAGTTGGTATGGCACTCTGCACTGGGAGCTATTGATGCGCACCGCTGCAATCTGGCGAGACCCGCCTTCCACGCCGCTTAGTAATTTTATTTTGGTGTATCAATGAGCACTCGTATTACTTAAACGGCTATGACTCACTCCAGAAATGGCTAATGCGCCTCTTATCACCAGCATCACCAGCAACAGTATTATCGAACCTCCCGCAACTCAACCCGTTTCTCACGATCTTTGATTCCTCCAAAATTTGTCGTAGCCCTCCACAGTAGAATCCCCCCCCCCGGGGTCATTACTTTGCCAGTTTTACAACTTGATTTTTGATTGTAGACATCGTCGCATCGCACCCATTCAATCCCGTTCATCCACGTTTGCAGCGCTCGTAATTCGAAAAAGGAGCGATTGCCTCCGGAGCAGTAAGATCAATAGCAGCGAAGAAGCGAAAAGTTACTGTTGTAGGTGGAGACTAGGAGGTCCCGGATAGCTGCCCTTATGAGGGAGAGCTTTCCAGTCAAATTAATAGAATTGACGCGCGTCAATAAATAGGATTGCCCCCGGTCAGGCGGTGTGCTCGGGAAGGCTGTAGGTGCTGCTTTCGGGAGCACGGAGTTGCTGTTTTAGAGGGCATGGGTTTTGTTGGATTGAAGGGGGGCGGGGGGCGCTGGTTGGTGCTAGCGGCGGGACCGGTTTGCGGTGGGGAGTGGGGAGTATATGCTGAGAAGCAGTACATACAAGTCCCATCGGCGTGAGCCCAAGTCCCGATCACTGCTAATCACTCGAACTTCCCAATCCGGTAATTTTTGAGGTTTGGGACACCTATACTTGGTCCTAAAATCTGGCGCCCCAAACAAAAAGTGCATGATTTTGGAGCCTTATTAGCACTACCAAACATGAATTAATTTGAAATTTGAGACCTACAAATCGATGAGCCCCCTCTATCATCCGTAGGTCTGTAATTAATTATTTTTTGCAGTTACGATCTGGAGTAAAGTTTGCCAGCGAAGGGTCGATGCTCAAACCCCTGTCGCGTTAGTCGAACTAAGTGGCGGGCAACTCAATGATACTAGATAGATATATATCACTTTTGCGAAGGGGGGGCTAGTCGAAGCGGGGCGACGAGTGTGTGTATAAAAAAATTCTGCACTGTATCTACAATGTACTATGTACTCTGTAGTACAACCTCTATGCCTCGTACATCGGTAAGAGCGCGGGGTTTGACTCTACCGGCCAGCGTTAGGCAGGAGAAAGGCCTTGCGACAAAGGTAATCGGGGTGGAGAGGATATCCTACTGGTACGCCACAGCGTCGGGCATAAGCGGCGGGTCTTGTGGTTTGATTGTGGCAGTGGTAGTAGCAGCGGTGACAGTAGCGGTAGCGATGACGGGCGGAATATTTTTGATGTTGGCTGAGCGAAAACAAATTTGTATGTAAGTAGTTGAATGTATCGCTGGCTATCTATAGCCGCAACCACTTCAACAAACCTTTCAACTGGGGGAATCATCCTCATTGGCCAGAATCAGCACACAAGTTTTCAGCGCGCTAGCATTTCAACACCCTTTGGTTACCCCTAATCGTTTTAAGCACGAGAAAAGGTCAATGCCCATCGTTTTACTAAAGTGGTACATTATGTACACAATACCCACCAAAGCACGGCATGCCCACGCCGATTAAACGAAATTAAAATGAGGTTGACGAGAGAGAAAACGAGAAGGGTGGCTGTGGCGCCTGCAGGATTTAAAGCGGGTAAGGTGGCAGATCGAAAACCTCCACCGAACCCAATCCATCATCAAACACGTTGCCATCGATCGACTTCCATCACCATGTCTCGTTCCCCATCACCGCCACCCGTTCCAGTCATCAAAGCCATACGTATTAGGCAGGAATTTGATGACTTCAAGTCATTCAAGATTGCAATGCAGACTGGGCGCTGTCGGACACTCGCAAATTCACCTTTCACTTCAAAAAACAGGACAGAACACGCAGCACTGTTGTCTGTACACGCGAATACCGGATGTCCCCCTAAGGTCAATGCAACATATTCTGTGGTAGAGGGGTGTGTTACGGTGGTGGTGGTTGAGGAAGAACACACATGGGCGTGGGTCCGGTGGTAAGGAGTTCAAGTTCTCGGCACGATTGGTTACAACTTGTTCTTCCTATAACCATCACCATCAGCAAGGCAGCAACACCTGCAATGATCCAAGACGCTGTCGCACATAAGCATGGAGTTCAAACTGGCTACAAAGCAGCCAAAACTGGCTCTCGGCGATGATCTACAGTTCCAAGCAGCTCAGTTTGCGATACTTCCTGCCTACGCCGATGCGATACGTACTGCCGATCCGGAAGCGACTGCGATGTTGGCTCGGAGGACTGTGAAGATCTACGTCGCTTCTATCGTTTCTTTGTTTGCTCTAGCGTGAGCCGCCATGCATTCGAGTACGTCGTTGCTTCGTCACAATGGACGGTACTTCGCGAAGGAGATTTACAGCCTCACTGTTCTTTTGGCAATAATCCGTTGATGTCGACAACCATGCGGTAGTGATTGCCTGGGCTCTTGTTGAAGGGGAATCAGAGCCATCGTAGCGGTAGTTTCTTTCACATCTTCACACAGTGACACCGAACTTCAATAGTCCAATAACAACTATCATGAGTGATCGGGACAAAGGACTTCGAGCGGCTGACAACGAAATCCCACTTGCCAACCAAGTCTTCTGTGTTGAACACATCTCCCGCAATATTCAGAAGAATTACGGTGTTCCCTCCCGAGTTGCTTTCAACGCCCATATCAGATTCTCTCTTACAGAGGAACGAGTACGAGCGGGCTTCGCAAAGCTCTGAGATATTTCCCCACAAGCAGCAGCGTACCTCGAAGATATTCCACTGGCCAACCCCTATCTTTTGGGGAGACAATTCGGCCACAACACTTCAAACCTCCTACACCCAAGTTATGCCCCATCGATGTGAGCGCAGTACAAGCACTACCGCAGTCCGAGCTGTGAGAATGCCGGCCACCTCTATTTAAAACCGGAGGGGCGTCCCCAGACTGGACGCCCTACGGCCGGCGAGCAGCGGGCACGTCGTGCCGCCTGGGCTGGGAACCTACCAGACATCCCCAGCTGCATACAACGATGCAGCCGGTGCAGAGAGGAGGGCCACAATGTTTAAATCGTTGAGCTCTACCTGAGTGGAAGTGGCTGTTTTGCACTCCACACAACGTTGCGCAGTGTGAGAGGGCGAATGCAAGGGCTGGTGAGAGCGAGAGGGAGAGTGGGGGGCGAAGGCGACTCAGACATGGGCACGGGCGAGGTTATGGGCAGGCAGAGAGGCAGTTGTGTTCCTCTTCTTTCTCTTTGTGCACATATACGAGCAATGTATCACACAGTCTATATTGAATTCAGTATCTCGTGGGGTTGAACAAACCATCGTGAGCTTCCTTCGCCTCGGGACCACCCTGCAATTTCGCTGCCGGCGCCGCAGCCACCAGGCGCCCTTCTCTTTTTCCCTCCTGGCAACCTCCCCTTCTTTCTACCTAATCGTGGTGTGGGCACATTGTGCTTTGGTGATTGTGTACCACTTTAATAAAACGATGGACCCTTACTCTTTCAAGTGCCTTAGAATAACCGCAGGAAGCAACGCTCCCGTCCCCGAATGTGGCGGTAGTGCCTTCCCAGTCAAACGGACTTGTCTGGTTGCTGCAAGGAGAACCATCGGGGCTGAATGGGAGTGCGACGCTGGAAAAGCTATGCTCGGGAAAGGGAAAGGGAATAACCGTTCCAGCATAACAAATTATGGCGGTGTAGATACCTATGGCAGTTTAAAGTGCTTCTCCGAAGACGACTGGTGGTGATCGTCACCGGTATGGAGAAAAAGTAACGAGAAGATCGCGCGGCTAGGAGAATACCCAATCCGTCCGAAATGAACGCAAAGCCTCATGATGCATCTCTATATCATATCTACTTAATGACAGTAATCCACCTTCTCATCCCATCTCGAAGATAACGTGCAAGCAAAACAGATGTCATTCAATACTCCCGCGGCAAAGCTGAACACGAGTATACATTCCGAAAGCCCGAATTACAATCGGCTCTTCAGTAGTGACTCATCTTCCGCCTCCGCATGACCGTTGTGCGGAACATAGCCATCTCCAGGACTGGGCCACGAGTAGTCCTTCCACTCATCTCCGAATACATCCATCACCTTTTGGTACAAATATTCTCTCTCCAAGGCAGTGATAACATCCCGCCAGATAGCTGCCACCTCGTCTATCTCGTTTATGTAGCTCACACCGGCCACAGTGACACCAAGTCTCGGGCGCACAACTTGAACTATCCTCGGAGGTGAAGCTGAAGCGGGATCACCAAGAAGGGGCATCACCGCCGTTCCAACAACAGCGCCATCCCTAATCCATCCTTCGATTGAGAACCTCAACGCTAATGCCTCCAAGCGCTCTCCGTTCTGCCCGTGCCTCTCCACAACATCGCTGGCCTCGGCGCAGCGATTCCTCAGCGAGTTTGGCGCCGGATGGAAATCTCCCATGTCACCCACCGGCACACCTTGACGACGGAGCAGCCCCATCCCCAGCGGAGAACCATTGAGAACGCAGTCGACGTTGGAGTCGACCAACTTTTCGAGGGCCTTGGAGAACAAGACGGTATTCTGCAGCGTGTAGTGAGCGTAGCTCATGACGGCATCCAAAGGCTCTCCAGTCAATTCCTTCACGGCTTTCGCCAGACTCGCCAGAACATCCGTGGGATAGCCAGAGATCCCAACATATCGAATGAGGCCCTGGTCTCGAAGCTCCCGCAGCGTTTCCACCGCCGTGATGACCTCATGCGGTTCAACGTACTCGACGTCATGACAGAACACCACGTCAAGGTACTCGGTTCCGAGTCGCTGCAGCGAACTCTGGATTGACTGCCGTATCCATTCCGGCGAGTAGTCAAATACGTCCGCTCGAATGCGTCCGCACTTGGACTGGAGGATATAGTCCGACCTCGGAACAAAGGACTGACTGTTCAATGCCTCGCCAAGGAGGGTCTCGGCTGGGCCGTAATAAGGCGATGTGTCGAAGGCGCGGATTCCGTACCGAAGAGCTTTGTGGACGATAGCGGTGGTTGCGAGGGAGAGGGGATCCGAATTGTACTGATGGTTGAAGGTAGCCGTGCCCAGCACCAACGGAGGGAGGACTTCGGAGAGGAGCTTGCGTGGCGTGGAATTCGGTAGTGTCTGTGCCATTGCTGTGGAATTTGATGTCTGACAACTCGGGATGTGAAAAATGCTGCCGGAGGATTCCGTGGGTGTATAACTGATCCCGGGGCCGGACAATCGGATATAGAGGCTCAGGTAGGTCCGGATCGAAGTGTGCACCGATGCACCGATTCGTAGATCTTGGATACGGGAAGGGTGTAGGAGTAGTGGACTGGATGGGGATTTACACAGGAAAGGGGAGAGACTCCGAGGGCGAGCCAGCGGCAAGTTTAAGTGCCATGGCTTCTCTGATGGCGCACGTGGTGGTGGTGGAGGTGTACCGTGTTGCAGGCGCGGCAACAGGACAGATGGTTGGGCTTGGACTCGGCAGTCACATCGTCATTGCCACCATCCAAAGCTTCCTAAGTGAGAGCACCAGTCGGAAGAAATCCGATCCATAGCCCAGGGTAAATACAATAGGTACATGTACTTTGTATGCATGAAGCAGTGAATCAATTGCGATGGAGGAGGCGCAGATCTATGACCCCGGTAGAATTGGCAACTGGTGAGTTGGAGCATTTCGTAAAATCGAGTTGGCTCTTGTCATGAACCGGAGTCGAGATCCGAAGGGCGCTCGCTTTTCAGGCCCTCTACTTCCCCCACTTTTCGATCAAGTGGGCATGTTCCAGAAACCGCCCACCCAATGAGAGTCTCATCGTAGCGAGGTAGCGAGTCGCCTAGATACTGGCAACTCGCGACTCGTCCAACCGGACTCCGGACATATCTTCGACAAACGAGCAACGAAATCGGCCCAATGAAATCCATCGCCATGGCGGGTGCTACATGCACTCAAGATCAAATTGCTAGGAAATTCCTTCTAAGATAACCCCATGTGCAAGGTCCCCGTGTTACCACACAACGTCATTGTACGTCCGCACGTGGCCCCCGTGTTCCAGAAGTTTTCGATATTTCACGTTTTACTTTGACATTAACTACATACTTACGAGCCCCAATCGTTCAAGAGATTCAGACTCTTCTTTCTGCCACCGCCGAGACTGGGTTGACGTCCAGCATCTTTCTTCGAACAGGTGTTCGGTCAAGAGGTGGGGGCTCATGTTGTGCATGCACGGAGGATATCACTTCATATGCGGCAGGAAGATGCTTTGGGAATGTTGTTCCAAGAGTCAGATCTACCCATGGAGGCAGAGGATGAACTGTGGGCACGGCTGTGAGTGATCGAGTTCTGCATGATATCAATTACCGACCAGTCGGGATATGTTGTGTCTTTTCCGACGTTGGGGACTAGTTATCTAACGATCACTCACTTGTCAGAAACACCAACCCGGTTGGCTCCGTTTCGGTGCGTATCCGACGTGGGGCCATACTCGTGCAATATCCATCTACATCGTGCGGGAGAACGGTTCGCCAGTTTTGATGATCAATTGCTCGTTTGCTACACTGCGGTGTTGTGTTGTCGGCTGGGAGTGTGGTGTCAAAGAGCATGCGAGACACGATAACTCTCCATTAACTACCTCTTGATGGTTGGACAACGGATTCCCGCCCCACTGTGCCGCCCGCTGGACGTTGGGACTTGCCACTAATGCTTGGGACGAATGTGCACGTATGCGTGTACGCGAATTGACGAGCGAGGTCTTACGACGTGGGTTGCCGCTGTGGCTTTCCGCTTGTCGTTCTCGGCCCCCACGAGAAAAACACGTCGGGGAAAGGGAGAGAGGTGGAGATCCAGACCGGCGGGTAGCCGTCACGAATGTCGTGCCAGTCGATCTTTGCCTGGGATTGTCTCGAATTTATGACAGTTGGAGGAGTCGACTGACCTTAAGGATGGCTGCATGACGCCAAGTCATATGATGGGAGCAAATACAATCTGGTCGAAAAAGAGAGTTTGATCGTGATCCCCCAGGGAAGTCTATTGGCCTCTGATGTCGCGTACAAGCTAGTAAGTGGTATGCCAATAGACCCATAGGCGGAGGATGTCGTGGCTGCCTTGGTTGCATTTGGGATCCTCTGCAGCTACATACAGCTACAGAGCGATGTTTCAAAATGACACGTTCGATTTCTCGACCTACCCTTGGGTAATCTTCCCTCCATACCTACTGACCGACAGACTTCAGTGTTGCGATCAACCGTTCAGTGAGTGCCGGTATTGTATAAGCTGCATACGTCCTCTGGAGTCTGTTTCCGAATCATAAAGAATCCCTGCGGCTCGACCATTTCGTCAGCACGTCTGCCTCCGAAAAGTCGGACGAACGTTAACTATCCCTCTAGCAGTACAAATATAGTGCATATTACGCGGAGAATCCCGCAAGCCTGGTTACTCAGCGGACACATGAGCATGGTCTTGTAGGAAGAGCGTAGATCCTCTCTATATAAGTGCCTAAGAGAGGGTACACATGCGGATGTGGAATGCGCTGGGAAGCGTGCACATTAGCCCCCGTCTGGTGATGATTGGGTCTTATATCCGGAGACCATCCACACATATTGCGCACGGATGTACATACTACGACTCTTTCTTCTATCTATCCACCAATTGCGACACTGCCCTTAAGATGTGCATGAGACACATCTCTAGGTGGTTCGTCTGAGTGCTCGTTGATGGTGCAAATCCCGATGACATGCATATAGCATGCTACCCGTATTCTTTGGTCTCCGATTCGCATTGATGCTAGCTAGTCACCGACCGTATCAGGTGGCCATGCGAGCAGAACCCCTTCAGGCGGATGGACGAAGATTTGCCCCTGTAACTATGTATTATTTACGGAGATGAGGATGAGGGCGTTCAAGACAAGCACTGCCTACTTGGCGACTCCCATTGACCGTAGGCGCGAGGTTGGGTTCTGGGGAAGTGGCAACCGAATCAAGTGCTCTGATCTCACTAGGTCGAACACCGAGCGATCAATGCAAAAAAAAAGTAGTAGATATTGCTGCCTGCCGTTCACCGAGCCGCCGAGTGACACAGGATGCATGCGTCTTTTTGCGGCATGCTGCAGGAAAGGCAAAATCCGTTACCCAGCCTCAGACCACGCACCCGGGAGACCGGCTTGCTTCCATTTAGAAAGCACGAGCAGCGTCGGAATATTCGCCCGAGCCTTTTCGCGGCTTGATTCGCTCAAAGGCTAACTTGCATTAGCATGTACATTTGCCCGTCGGCACGGACGCACTGGATCCTCGGGTTCACAGTCCTGATGTGCATCTTCCCCATAACATACCATTCAACCCGCCAGTGGCGAGCATGATTCATGATCAGACCACCACTTCTCTGTCGATCTGCATATGCAGGACTGGGGCACAGGCTATGTTTGTGCTGACGCTGCCGTCTTCAGACTGCACCTACATACGTGGCATGCTTCTCGGCCGCCCCGGACTGCTTCTCTGGGGCATGGGCAGAAAAAAAAACATGCATGAAGTCCGCCAATCCATGGATACGAGTGAGCCGTAGCCGTCTCTCCGGGACGGATGGCTGAGGTGCTTTCTGTCCCCGGCGGTCCTGCTTAGCAGGCCGCAGTGGCGCCCGTAGCACCGTGCACAGGTAGCCACGAGATCTGCGATTAAGAGGACCAACCGGAAGACCATTGGGAACACCGTCAGCTGACACAAGGGTATCTTGCTGTCCGCTTTCCTATGGCTCTCTTCGCGAAGGTGATGTCCCGTCCACCTCCAGACGAGTGATTGGCTGTGCCCACGCAGCCACTACGGTATATGAGTGGCAACCAAGCAGCCGTCCGTCCAGATCTCCGCGCTACGGATGCATATCTCTGTTCCGTGGCCGCGACATGGGACGGCTCAAGGACACCAAGGCGCTTCCCGCCCGTAGATGGGATAGCTACAAGAGGTGCGTCACGGGTGTGCCGAGAGGCAATCTCCGGGCCTCGGATTCGTGGCTCAGATGATGGTGGAGCTTCCTACGGCAGCCCGGGCGCAGCTACTCTAGAAGGTCCTGCCGGCGGGAGCGCTGTTCTTCCCCACGCATGTACCATATCCGGGGACAGCAGGGCAGTCTCGAGTTGATCGGAGTAGAGTCGAGTACAGATTTCCGGATGTCCCAGAGCTGGCGGGATTTGTCGTGGCGCGGAGCAGATGTCTCTCGTTTCCGAGGCCCCCACCCCCACTCTGCCGTACACCAGCAGAATTTGGCTAGGCTGCCAGTCGCTGCCCTGCGGTGTAAGGCTTCTCTGCGACTGCTCCCAGTCGTCGAGTCCTAGACGGAATCACCACCTGCGTCGCCAGCTCTACATCAAATCTAACACGAAGCAAATAGCCGAGTCCGAGTACAAAGGTGAACTGTACATCGAAGTGTGAAACCTCGGATAGACAGCATGTGTTCCGTGTGCAGCGGTGACAGCTATGTGGCGATCAGGTGGATCTGACTGTCCACAACTGAGTACACAGCGTGCGACGAACCCAGTCGGGGAACGCGATCAAGTTGAGTCATTGCATTGGACGAGTATTCGCCTCTTTGCTCTGGAAGAGGCAGACGAACCTCGGAACAGATCGCAAAGTGATGTGTTGTGAGTACGTGAATCCTAGTGGAACACGCCGGAGACCTTGGGTTCAGGGGTTGATTCGGTGGTTGATTGTGCTGCACACCCCTCCCGCAGTGCTCGCACGTTCATATTTAGAGCACACAGACGCAAAGTCGTGAGCCGCGTCAGCTTACATACGTATTTTTATCTATGTATATATCCGGGTTTCCCCAAAAGCTTGAATTTCGGACAGATTCACCCATCCGTTTAGCTCCGATCCGCTTGTGTCCCACTACATAAGCCTAACGGTCTGGTACCGAGAGCCATGGCAGGGTTGTCGAACGGAGGGAAGCTCCGCGTTCCAGAAGGGCCATCCACCCCCGCCATCTCACATGGGCCGCAAGCAGACAGGCTGGATTGTCATGCGGGGGTGTGTCTACCAAGAGAGAGGGCAGCGTGCGGCGGCGGTTATCTTTGTCGCTTCTCGCGCGCTCCCGCGTTTGCGACCAACGACGACGACGACGCTGCTGCTGCTGCTGCTGGTGAGGAGCGAGCTGCGTGGATGCGGGTAAGTCATGGGTGTTATCCGAGAGGCTTGATCCTCTCTTGCTGACTAGCGGACGTCTTGGGCTGGGGGAGATGAGTGAGAGACGGTAGGTGCGTCGCCTACTGCGGCTGGCTGTCTGCTGCCGCGGTTGGCACTCTTCGGTCTGCTCGTGCGAATGCCCACAGGACAAGCGCTCTTCGTGCCCGGATACTCGGAGCCGGGACGCATCTACCCGTCCGATGGACGAAGACATTCACCGCCAGGACTTCTAGCCGCTTTTTTGCTATCCGCTTAGCGCATATATCGGGGGTGGGATGGTCCTTAGGGAGGTTGGGGGCAAAACATACACGGCAGTCGTCACCCCCCGAGCGCAGGAACACATCCAGTTTCCGGTATTCTCGAGCTCGCTGTCGCCACCCACCATGCTCTACTTCCTTCGGCCTCCCGGATCCGGGAGCCAAAATTCCAACCCTCGTTGGACGCGAGTTGGCGATAGTGATTCCCCGGAAACAACCCGCCGCCAGTAGCGCCAAGGAGACTTAGCCCCGGCCCGCCCCATCATCGATCCACAAGGGTTTCGTCGGGTGTACGGCTCCTGAAACAACAGCAGCCAGCAAAGCCGACAAAAAAATAAATATGCGCAGGACGGCAAGATCTTCCGGCCAGACGGAGTTCGAGGTTTTTCTTTTCTTTTCTTTTTTCTTTTTGCTTCTCTCCCTCGCCCAATGTCCATTGGGACGAGTCCTTTGTCTGTCATGATGTCACAGTGCCTTACACCCGGCCGCTCTAGAACACGCTGAGTGGGTTTCTTTTTCTCTTCTTGCCGGACCGGTTTCCGGCCAACCGCCCTTTGTCTGATAATCGGGGGGCGGACTACGGCTGGGCTGTATTTTGGCGCGGCATCACCGGGGGACGTCACGAATCACGATGTTGGCCGGGCCGAAAGGCCGGTGAGAGGCATAAATCACAACTATCATACTCCGCACATGGTGTGCGACCTTTGCGAGGGGATGCTGCCTAGACATGTCCACTCCTGGACAAGTCGTGTCCTCGTCTCGTACTCGTACACTTTCCCTGCCGGTGATGGATACCTATCCCTTTGTATGTAATACTATCTTTGGTGCGATCTTGTTTCGCAAAGACTACGCAACTAGGACAAGTCCCCGACTCTCCGGGACGGGCCTCAGAACGCCCTATGCCGGCTAATGACATGGCGAGTCGAAACCCCAGGTACATAGAGCAGATGCGTATGATGGATGTGTGTTCCATCCCCACCCCTGCCGGAAAGGTATAGACATCCGCCGGAGCCCACAAGCACGCAGCACAAGGCTAGACAGGTGTGTAGGGGGCCACCAGGTTCCGCCAGAGGCTGGATAGATACTGCGTGTTGCGCGGTCGCCAGCGGAGACGCAAGGAGAGCGGAGAAGAGTACAGAGCGGAGGTGCCTCTGGGCACAAGTACGGCATCTGCACTGCAGCACAGTGCAGTGCAGTACACGCAATTCCGAACTCCCACCGCGGTCCTGCACGACACTTTCCGCCCCAGACTGCGATGTAGATATCTATCAGTGTACGCCGGGACCAGCAGCACTTATACTCTGTGCAGAGGACCCGAACTTGCATACACAAGAGCTGCCGGGGGGGGGGGGGGAGTTGCATCGATCTTTTCTTTTTTTTCTTCTTTTTTTTCTTTCTTTTTGCTTTGGGAGCTCCTGTGCGTGCGAATGTCGACGCTGGCGTTCACAAAGAAAAGAAAAGAAAGAAGAAGCCACAGCCGATATGTAAGTTTGTGCACGACCCAGAAGGATGTCAATATGCGTACTGTGCTCTCCACGTACGTGGAGATTCTTTCTTCCCGTGTATGTATGCACCTCATGGATGACTCGCGTCTGTTGGCGCCTGGCGTGAGATTTCAGATACAGCTAGATAGATAACACATATAATATTCCTAAATGATAATCTGATACAGCTTGTCGAGCACGACAGATACATGTGTGTACCTGTTGTGGCAGGCTAGCAGCCCCCAACAAGCACAGCAGCACACTGCGCGCACTTGCCACCATCTCCATGATGCACGCATACCGGCGGGGCGGGGCGGCGACGTTGAAGGAGGAAGAAGCAAGCAAGCAAGGAAGAGCAGAGTGTGGCTCGGGGTTGCGGTTGAGGTTGATCGAAAGTCTGGGGTAAAGTGCAGAGCACCAGCGCGGAGATGGACGCGGAGAGACGGAGCAGGATTATCATCGTCGCGATATCGGCCATCCACAGTCGCAGGAGCAGAGGCGTGCTCCGGACAGCAGCAGCGCGTCGATTGGTTGCGTCCCTCGCTGGGCTGGATGGTTGGATGGCGAACTCGATCTCGCGCCTAATCAGCTGCTGCTCCGCTATGCAGACTACATGTCACATAAATAACGATATGCGATGCCATGCGATGCGATGCTATGCCATGCGATGCGATGCGATGCGATGCTCTGTACGTTGCCCACCTGCTCGTCGCGGTAGCTCGTGCTGGTGGACACAACGGCGGCGGGGGCGGTATCGTATGTTGGCCACGCGGTTGCGCAACGTGGTAGAGTAGGTAGTTATGGCCGTGTCTGTTTCGGGGGAGCTGACTTGCGGCCACTCATATCATACGCCGGAACGTAGGCTGCGGCAGGCGGCAAGCGGCAGGCGGCAGGCGGCAGACGGTAGACGGCGGCGGACGGCGGACGGCGGAAGACGGAAGACGGAAGAAGCCCAAAGCAACGCGTCGCCGGAGACAGTCGATATCTCAATCTCGACTTTCACCCGTTCTCACCCGCAGCGACCGGCCGGGCTGGGCACGTACGAACAGAATTAAGTGAGTATTTAGTTACTAGACTATTCACTCTTCGCATGCGATTGGCGAATAAACAAAAACAAAAATAAAAATACAATTCTATATATTCACTCAGTCGAAAAGAGAAAGGAGAAAAAAAAGAAAAAAAAACTCGCGCACCCGTAATCCCGCAGCGCTGTGTCGCTTGCCCAGTCGGCGTGGTGACGGTGGAGCACGGCCACGGGAGTCGACGGCTGTGTCGAGCTGAAGCCTGCAGATTACTCCCCTACCACTTGGGCGATCGTGCCCGTCATCATACGCAGGTTACTGCATGCAAGTGTCTAACTATGTATGCACCGCTCTCCTCAGGTAACCACGATACAGCAACACACGCATGCATCCCCGTAGGGCAACAGAATAGATAATCTGCAGGCGCTGTGCGAGTTACATCGACAGGTAAGGTGCTGCGGGCGGTGATGTATCAGTGCCCGCGCGCAGTGTCCCAGGCAGCCACAGACACCGGACACCGGACATCAGATCAGATCAGGCATCAGACATCAGACATCAGACATCAGCGCGAATGCCGTCGGTACATATTGGCAACACTGCGCGTGCTTGCCACGCCTGGGGTTCGAGCTGTGCTGTGCTGTACTCCGACAATGCGTTTTGGGAACTGGAGGATCCGCGTGCGATGTGACAACCCTTTCCGCCCTCCGTTCCTCCACCCTCGCCGCAACTCTCTCCCGTCAGGGAACTGGAGCCCCGTACGCAGAGCGCGCAGCATGTGCCCGGTGCTCTGCGCTCAGTCCCGTGACGGCCGAACGGGGGGTGCACAGCATACATACTCACGCATTTGCGCAGGACCTGTCGGACGGGCGAACGAACGGATGAGGCCAGCGAGCGAACTGCGGGCTGCGGGCATCTGCGGGCATCTGCGGGCATAGTGTCGGACTCTTGTGTGAGTTTTTTTTCTTCCTTTTCCCGGTCCCCATTGCGTATGTATCTATTTTCCTTTTTTTCTTTTTCCCGTTCTTTCTTCCCCCCCCTTGCTTTCTTTTTCCCCCTTTTTTTTCTTTTTCCCCGCTCCCTTTTCTTGGGACCCTGAATGCCAAGGGCCACGAGGTCCCTCTGTTTCTCGCTGTGGTGTAGAGTAGCCCCGCCGGACTACAAACGCGGCATTCGAAACGTTCCCCGCTGTTGTGCCTGGGGCGAGACACCCGCTGGATGGCCATTTCGATGTCCTATTGTTTTTTCCTTTTCCTTTCTCTGCTTTTGTACCGTTCTCTGTGAAGTTCACTCCGGGGTTGAGCAGCACAGCAGCAACGACGTCAGCCTAGAAATCGGACCGTGGGGGAGGGGCGCTCATCTCAGCCCAGATAACCGTCGCACCACCTCCCATTTGTCGCCCAGCCGGCCAGGGATAACTAGCCGTTGGAAGTGGCGGAGGGAAAGGAAACAACAGCTGCGGGGCTTGAGTCGAGGAGATGCTTGTCCACGGGCGCTGAAGATGGCGGGGGCGATATCGATGGGCTTCGGCTGGCTTGGACGGCGTCAGCGGCAGCACCGTGATCATCGCCTCGTTCAAAGGGCCTCACTTCCGTCCGGAGTCCTGGCCTGCGCCCATCGCACGGCACGGATATCCAGAGATCTCATCTGCTTAAGCTCTGTGCTTCGTGGGGAGGCGCTAGGACAGTGCTCGGTCCAATCGCGTCGGGAGTGTTTCGCGGACACGCCGCGGCGACGGAGAAGCTCCACACGAGATCCCCACTCGCCCCTCCAGACGTGCTACGCGGGCCCCGAACTCCGCACGCCGGCCAGTATGGCGCGGGCCTGCGGGAGGCGTGCTGTCGGCGTCGTGATCTTGAATAAGGAGATGCTCTCCACGGCCTCGCCGGATGGGCGGGCGTGATGCAGTCTTCGCGCGCGGCCGCTCCAGCACCGAAATAGCACAAGCGTGCAGTGGCTGTGGCGTTCGTCTGCTTGGGAACGTCGGGCGCTCTCGGCTGCGTTGCTCGTTAGTGCTGCCGTCGCTGGAATAACATACATATCAATCTGAGAAATTCCAGAGACTCTCGGCCAGACACTCTGAGTATCTACGTGCTGAACCGACAGCCTTTCCGCAACCGTCTTGCATCCGTCCAGCCGTCCAATAGCAGTCCGTATCGACTTCAACGATGTTCACGCAGGCTCCGGCGGCAGCGCACCGACAATACCCACGAGCATCCGCCCTCCTCCCTACCCCCCCCCTTCCAAAAAAAAAGTGCAGCATCAGGCAAGACAAGAAGCACCCTGCGCGCTGCACACGCACTGCCGACCAGGACGAACCCACGCACGACTCATATCCATCCTTCCACTTACCTTACCCCCCCAAAGCACATACCGCTCGCTATGGATCTTATTCCTAGTATCGCAGTAATAGCTTGGACAGTATGCTTTAAAGCTACCCCACATCCATTCAAAGCGTCCTCATGTCGGAGTCCATTGCGGCCTCTTCCTGCTCCTTCTCCCTCCTCGCCGTCTGTCACTGCTCCCATCCCTCGTTGTCCGATATACTTTCGTCGCCGCCCCCGCCGCTGTCGCCGCCATCGTGTCACTACCTCTGCCGCCACCGTCACAACCAACCACCCCAACCCAGGAACCCCGTCCCACCGTCCCATCAGTCCCACCAACACCAACACTTCCTGCGGGTGTTAGTTACCATCCCACACTGGAAGCCGTTGTCACCAGCTTCTTACTGGTGGTGGTAGCAGCAGTTGGCGGGCGGGTTTGGTTGGCAATTGTTGGACGGGTTGTTAGTGGGATTGATCGATTGCGATAGACGTCTCGGGGCACACGCGACGATCACCACCAAAACAGAGCCGCCAGAATATAGTTTTCAACGAACGCCGCGTCCAATAAGGTTTTGTGGTTCACCGGAATTCGGACTCCGCGCGCTTCTCCCGAGCGGTTCGCGGAGACGGGAGGTGAGCGGTAGACGGAAAGTGAGGACAGAGTGGACAGAGCTAGAACCGGGGGACGCAGAGTTCATAGTCTCTCATATCTCTTTCCTCTTGAGTGTCCCCCACCAAACATACGATACAAGCAGCCAGCCTTTGGTTGGCTCGTTTAGTCATCTCCTCATCCATCTCATCATCCATCTCATCGTCCAAGCAATTGTTGGTCTGTCCACCTCTATCTACGTATTCTCTGCATTCAAAGCGCTGCATTTGCACCTGCATCTACCCTTCTATCACGCGCGAGTTAACGTTTATTCAATAGTAAACCCTGTCCCCCCACCCACCCTCTCTTCCGCATACGGCATACCGACAGCACACTTACTAGATACTCTAGAGGTACACACACAAGTACTCTACTCGAATACATATACGCCCATCGGAGTCCAAATTCGGGAGCGCCGGTCTCCGAGCTTTATTTAGTATCTATGGCCGACTCTAGTCTCTTACCGAATGACGGCGGTTTCCTGGCGGCACGGATCGCTTCGCTACAGCTGGAAGCTCTCACCCCTCCACCGGCCCCATCACCACAGCCGTCGCCCCAGCATTCGCCACAACCGTCACCACGGCCGACCGTGCTTACGTCACAATCGGCGCCGCCCGTACCGCACTTCCCTCTAGTTAACGGCGAGATACCCTTGCTCAGGAACAAGTCCTCCCAAACATGGCATCCCAGCGGACCTCAGTCCCCGCGGACATCCCCGCGGATATCTCCCATACCCTCCCCACGAGGATTGAGGGCTCGCAACAATTCGTCACCGATTCACCCGATGTCACTTCCTCTTCCTGCTAGCACCACTACCAGCGACTCCCTGGTGACGGCGGCGGGTGGTTTGGTGCGGAGAGTATCACAGAAGGCCGCCAATAAGCTGAGAAGGCGGACATCCTCCGCCGCGAATGATAACGAGGAAAGGATCGGCCCCTTGCTTGTACGCAATCGCGGCGAAAGCCAGAGCGGAGATATCAATCGCCTGGGAATACAACACCACGATCTGGATGACGATGAGGTTGCGATCACAGACCAGGTGGACGGCCCGCATAACCCGCTGGCCCGAGCTGTGGACTCCGTCATCGTTGTTACCGATGATCCACCGAATCGCGGGGTTCTCGTGCCCGAGGAACTCCAGAGGGGGACACAGATGATCAGAATCACACGGAAAAAGAAGACGACCAGGACGTTCAAACTGGATGTCAACAAGGCCCGGGTCTCGTGGGATCCGACAAAACAGACTTCGCGGTTCTACGTGGACGACATGAAGGACATCCGCACAGGTGCTAATGCTCGCAATTACCGAGAAGAACTGCAGATCTCGTCGGACCAGGAGGACCGCTGGATGACCATCACGTACGTCGACAACAAGGAGGGGGGCAAGCTGAAGCTCTTGCACGTAGTCGCTCCCACAGTGGAACTTTTCAAAACCTGGACGACCACACTGGAAGCGATCAACAGATACCGCACGGAGCTGATGGCGGGCCTGGCCATGCAAGGGGAGAAGTTCGTTGACGCCCACTGGAGAAACTACATGGAAACCAAGCGGGCGTCTGGCTCGCAGACTGTCGACAGATTGACCTTTGAAGATGTCGAGCGTCTCTGTCGCGAAATCCACGTCAACTGTTCCAGGGGACTCCTGAAGGAAAAGTTCAAGCGCGCGGATCGCGACAACTCGGGGCACCTTAATTTCCACGAGTTTGAACGATTCGTGAAGCTCCTGAAGGAGAGGGAAGAGATCAAGGGTATCTGGGAAGGTATCGTTGCGAATCCCGGCGAAGGGATGGTCAGGCATGAATTCCGGGCCTTTTTGAGGGAAGTCCAGAAGGTCAATGTCACCGCCGATAGCGCACAGGTGGATAAGGTGTTCCGCAAGTTCTGTCGACAATCCTTCAAGGCGGCGGAGCAGGCCGCCGATGGCCAAGTTCAGCCACATGGCGAGGACATTGAGAATATGCGGATGGGCCGGGACGCGTTTACCTCGTTCCTTCTCTCGTCCACGTACAATCCTCCACTCCTGGCCGCGTCCCCAGCCGCCTTGGACCGTCCGCTGAACGAGTATTATTGCTCGAGCTCCCACAACACGTACCTCATGGGGCGACAGGTTCGCGGAGAATCATCGGTCGAAGGCTACATCCGTGTGCTCCAGCGGGGATGCCGTTGCGTCGAGATTGACTGTTGGGATGGAGATGATGGCCGGCCCGTGGTCACACACGGACACACTGGAACCAGCGAATGCTTGTTCTCGGATGTTATCGCGGCGATCGGAAAATATGCGTTCCTCGCCTCGCCATATCCGGTGATTCTCTCGTTGGAAGTTCACTGCAGTTTGGAGCAACAAGTCACAATGGCGGAGCACCTCGTCAACATCCTCGGCGAGAAGCTGGTTGTCGAACCCCTCATGACCAACAACATGATCTTACCCAGCCCCCAGGAGCTGAAGCATCGTATCTTGGTCAAGGTCAAGGGCAGCGAGCGGAAGGAGGCGGCTCTGCTCAGGAACGATCTCGACGCTTTGGACAAACGCATGTCAGGTGGCGGCGTTACTAGCGCGTCTTCCCCTAAGCTCTATGGTTTCTTGAGGAGCGGTTCTGGGAACAACACTTCGGCTAGCACCGCAAGCGAGTCTGACGACGGGGGCAGTGGATCGGGCGAGGGTAAAAAGAAGGAGCCTAAGCCGACGATGAAGATTGCTTATGAGCTTGGTCGATTGGGTGTTTATTGCCGCGGACAAAAGCTCCGCAACTTCGCACTCCCAGGTAAGACCCCAGCAAAGCGATCGTGTACGACTGGGCGTCACTGACGATGACTGGCAGAGAGTAAAACGTTCAACCACGTCTTTTCGTTCCAGGAAAAGTCTCTGCTGAAGTTCTGTAAAGACCCGGAAAAGAAGGCCCAGTTGGAGAAGCACAATGTCCGCTACCTGATGCGAGTCTATCCGTCTGGCTTCCGCGTCAACTCTTCGAACTTCGACCCGCTGGGTTTCTGGAGACGGGGAGTCCAGATGGTCGCACTCAACTGGCAGACATACGACCTCGGCGTGCAATTGAACGAAGCCATGTTTGCGTCCGCGGACGGCAAAGGTGGATACGTGCTCAAGCCCAAGGCCCTCCGCGGTGCTCGGACCACTTTTGATCCTCCTTCGGATGCGGCGGATGCCAAGGTGAAGAAGGACAAGAAGCAAGTTTCCTTCTCGATCGAGGTCATCTCTGCGCAGCAGCTCTCGCACTCGGGGCACAAGGCGGAGGACACCATTGATCCGTACGTCGAGGTCGAAGTGTTCTCTGCGGACGACAAGTCCAAGGGCACCTCCACCGGCGAAGGGGGTATCGATGTTGGCGATTCGAAAGGAGTCAGCGGACTGGGCGCGCCGCAGAAGAGGCGGACCAAGGTCGTGTCCAACGACGGTTTCCACCCCATCTTCCAGGAGAAGATGAAATTCGGCCTTGTCACCAAGTTTGAAGACCTCGTGTTTGTCCGCTTCTCGGTGTACAACTCGGAGGGCGGCGATGACAAGAGTCTCATTGCTACGTACACAGCCAAGTTGGTCTCCCTGCAGCAAGGTACGCCCCTATCTACCGCTCTTTATCTCTCGTCCTTTGCTAACGCTGTCCCATAGGCTATCGCCATCTCCCTCTCTACAACACCCAGGGGGAGCAATACCTCTTCTCTCGGCTCTTCGTCAAGATCGCCGTTGACCCTGTGGTGCTGATGGATACCGAGGTGCCCCAACGCTCGTCCGCCATCGAGAGCTTCAAGGACACGATAAAATCTGGCTTCGGCTCCGTCGGCCTCTCCGCCGACCGTCGCTCGATCCGTCAGAAGACGGGCGTCAGCAAGGATAAGGGCCGCAAGCCGTCCCCGGCGAAACATCATGAAGGTGATGGTGGTGGGGAGGAAGCTCGCCATGTCCGGTCCTGATTGTACATGCCATTGGATGGTGTGTTTTTGTCTTTTGTTCTCATCAGGTTTCTGTGGTATGTTTTTGTTTTTGTTATTTTTCCCTATGGGGATGGCGTTTTTGGGTTGCTGTTGAGGGGCTGGTCTGCTCTCTCTCTTTTGCGGGTTGCTTTTATCTCTACCCTTGGACTTTTTTTTCTTTTTTCTTTTTGGCTACTTAAAGTACTTTGCTCTTTTACTTTTCTTTCTCTCCTTCCGCCTTTCTTTCCTTTCTCGTTCGTATAATAAAGTGGGATTAGGCGTTTTTTTTTTGGTATCATTAAATTTGGTGGGTGGGTTGGTTGGTCGGTTGGTTACTGTATCAAGATGAAGGGGTGGGAGGGAAAAAACTGAACCAATGGATGGATACATTATAGATGGATTGAATGGGGACTGGCCAGACATGGCGTTCTTTTCTTTCCTTCTTTTTTTTAAAAAAAAATCATGGGATTTGTGCATCAGTAACTGAGCAGCAGGTGGTGATACTCTAACTACTTACGTACCTTACCTTACTTTACCTTACCTTGCACTCCGCGCAGCTACCCGCAGAGTTCAAAATGCAGAAGAAAAAGGTTGAATGGGGGGGGGGGGGGGGGGGGGGGGGGGGAAAAGGTTTTTTGTTA